>Ga0180909_135_pt1 | contig 15219 bp, 13 predicted proteins | sample Deesub1362A_J573_FD_124296 | JGI IMG/M metagenome (GOLD analysis project Ga0180909, IMG submission 124296) | Dehalococcoides sp. JdFR-54 | reverse complement strand
AGCGCTGGAGGGCCCTGAGATAGCGGTGGTCCACCTGGGAGCAGGTTATGTCCAGATAGCGGCGGCGGAGGGTCGGGGCTCCATAAATTAGCTCAATATCCTCGGGGGTGAATATCACCACATTGAGCCGTCCCACCAGGTCGCTGGCGCGGCGGGGGATGCCGTTGACCCTGATCCTCTTGCGGGTGCCGCCCCCTGCCCATGTCGCCACCGAGACCTCCAGCTCCACCCTGTCCTGTCCCCGTTCCACCCGGCCATAGAGGCGGAGGCAGGGCTCGGGGGCGGCCTTGTTTATCAGCTCGGTATCGGATTCGGCGCGCAGGGAACGGCTGGTGGCTAAGAAATAGATGGCCTCCAGGAGATTGCTCTTGCCCTGGGCATTGCCCCCGTGAAAAATGGCGATGCCCGGAGGCAACTCCAGCTCCAGGCTGGAGAAGTTGCGGAAGTTGGCCAGGGAAAGATGAGAGATGTTCATCTCGGCTAGGGCAATTGTAGCACAAAATCGGCTTCCTGAAAGGAAGGGTTGATACAGGTCGCCTGGCGGTGATAAAATATACCAAGGCTGGGGAATCGTCTAGCGGTAGGACGCGTGACTCTGGATCACGAAGGCTAGGTTCGAATCCTAGTTCCCCAGCCAATGCTCGGGGCGCATTCGTCTAGCGGCCCAGGACACCGCCCTCTCAAGGCGGAGATCGGGGGTTCGAATCCCCCATGCGCTAGTTCTAATCCGTCCCATTGCCGTATCCCCTTTGCCGGCCGGGGCGAGGAGATATAGTTGTCGTCAGCATCGAGAACGGTGGGCTGCTCGAGTATCTTGAGACAGGACTGGCAGAATGTTATAGTATGGGGCACCAAGCCTCGCCCTCCATGGGCGAAGATCGAAAGGAGCAGGCCATGAAGGGAATCCACAACGAGACGAATCCGGTGGGGAATGTCGATGAAATCCTGGCAGAGCTGGACGATCAGAAAGAGGAACTATATGAGATTCTTAAAACCTTGATCCGCTTCAAAACACCGAACCCTCCTGGCGGGAACGAGAAGGAAGCCCAGGAATGGATGGCCGACCAACTCAGACAGCTTGGTTTCCATGTAGACGTCTTCGATGCCTTACCCAATAGGCCCAATGTTGTCGGCGTATTGAGGGGGACAGGAGGGGGGAAATCGGTCATATTAAATGGCCACATTGACGTTTGTGAGGACCGATTAAATGAGAAATGGCGCCGTGACCCCTATGACCCATACCTGGAAGGCGGGGCACTTTTCGGCAAGGGCAGCTCAGACATGAAGGGAGCCCTGGCCGCATTCTTGTTTGTCATAAAATGTCTGCAGCGCAAAGGTGTTAAGTTTAAGGGCGATGTGATCTTTGAAAGCGTTATTGGTGAAGAAACGGGCGGCCCTGGTACCAAGAGGTGTTTGGAGAGGGGATATAGGGCTGACTTCGCGATCGTGGGGGAGTCTGCCAAGGGTGCCAAGGAGCTCTATCCCACGGTGGGCATTACCAACGGAAGGATCACCATCCAAAGCCCCTACACCCTGCACTTGCAGGAAAGGAGACACTTCATTCATACGGGAGGCGGTCGGGAGGGGGCGAATTGTATTGAAAAAATGGCCACCGTTATCATCCCGGCCCTTAATGACCTGGAGAGGCACTGGGGTATTTTCAAGAAACACCCGCTTATGCCAGCTGGCCAATCCATGATCAATGTTTTCAACTTCGCGGGAGGGGGAAACCCCTTCCTCATACCGGACAAGTGCACCATAGATATCACCGTTTACTATCTCCCCAGCGAGGAAAAGGAGGCGGTGCAAAAAGAGGTCGAGGATCAAATAAGCAGGGTATCGCAGGCCGATCAATGGCTTCGTAAATACCCTCCCATCATAGAATGGGATCTGGATCCCGAGGCTTACCAGTTCTTACCCTGCGAGCTCGACGTCAACGAGCCCGGGGTGCAAACCCTGATGCAGTCCTACAAACAGGCGACCGGAAATGACCTGACTGTGGGGGGTCGGGGGGTTATTGTCGATTCCGGATGGTTTTCTGCGGCAGGGATACCGGTGGTGACCTTCGGGCCAGGGGATGCATTCTGGATCCACCGGATCGATGAGCGTGTTGAGTTAGCGGCCCTCTCAGCGTATTGCAAAACACTCGGCATATTCTTGTGCAAGTGGTGTGGACTGGCAAATTCGTGAGAAGGTTTAGGCCTCGGGTCCGATAGGGCTTTCACCCTTCGTCGTTGCCAACCGGGATGCGGGGTGTTAGACTAGGGCAGAGCGCAGACGAGCCGGAGTTCCATCATGAGTGAAATTGGCGCAGTGCATCCCTTCTACATCACGCTCCTCCTCTGGCTGGCCAAAACCGTGTTCCTGGCCTTCGTATGCGGCTTTCTGGCCTGGCTGGGGGTCAGGGCTTTGGATGTCCTCACCCCCCACATCCACGAGCGGCAAAGGATTGGGGAAAGCCCCCTTGCCATCGGGCTCTTCATAGCTGGCTTCTTTATCCTGATAGGGCTGGTGATCCACGGCGCAGCGACCGCCCCTGCGGTGGTGGGGGGTCCACTCCTCGACTACCTCATCGATTTCCGTCGCCTGGGGTTGATCGCGGCCAGCTTCTTTGTCAGCCTGCTGGTTGTGGTGGCTATGTTCCTCATCCTGAACAAGATGACTCCCAAGATACCCTTTATGAGCATTGAGAACAGCCCCAACGCTATCGGCACGTATGTCTTTGGGTACCTGGTTTTCTTCGGACTCGTTCTCCATGCTGCCCTGACATCGCCCCTGTGAGGCATTGCTGTGAAGGCAAAGAAAGCCATCCTCGCCGCTTTTGCCCCTCTTCTCCTGGGGCTGCTTATGGCGTCTCCCTCCCATGCTTCCCCCTCGGAGAGGTTTTACCAGCGCGATGGGCATATCTTCGATAGCTGGAATGTATGCCGCACCAGGGCTGAGGGTTCCGATGGCTTCCTGAAACTATCCCGGAGGGGCTTTGACCCCCTCATAGCCAAGGAGAGTCTGGGGGATAATATTGATTTGGCCTGGGAGCTGGGGCGGGAATTTGCCCGAAAATACCCCGACCCTCACCAGAGGGCAGAGAGCATTTTCTACTTTGTCAGGAATAAGGTCATTTATACCTCTGATGCCGACCAGTTTGGCTTCAGGGATTTTGCTCAGAATGCCGACGAGGTGGCTGAGGCCATCGCCGAGAAGGGCTTGGCTCTGGGGGACTGCGAGGATAGTGCCATCTTGCTCGCGGTCATGTATAAGGCTGCTGGCTACCGTTCTGCCGTGGTGCTGGCGCCCGGCCACCTGGCCACCCTCGTTTACTTGCCGGGATACCGCAAGGCGGCCCGGGTTCTGCAAATAGCCGGGGAGGAGGGGTGGGTGTGGACTGAGCCAACGGGCCGAACCAACCCCTTTGGCTGGCTCCCTGAGCGTTACGCCGCTGCCCAGCTCGTGGCGCGGGAGATAACGATGGAGGCTATAGCCGAACGGGAGCCCTCGGCGGCTACGGCGACAACGGTGACCAAGTCCTCAGGGGATTCTGGGGCAAGGTTCTTCCCCTTCTTCGGCGTTATAGGTCTGCTGTGGCTGATATCCTCGGCGAGGAGACGGCCCCCAAAAAGAAAAAGGCGCTTCTCCCCCAAGCAAATGTAGCGGGATTTACTCGTCGGTGGGCACGCAGTTCATCCTTGTGCTGGTTCCGATCCTCCTCATCTTCTGCGGTTGCGCTGGGCCGGCAACGCCTCCCGTTGCCTTGACCGAGGCAACGACCACCTATGTCAATTACACCTATGGCTATTCAATCGCCTATCCCAAGCCCTGGTTCCTCAGGCCCACGAGCGAGCAATATGTTTGGATTTGTGCTGCGGAGGCGTTGGAAGACGGGCCCTTCGTTACCGTATTTGTGGATGAGCAGGGGGCATGGCAAACCGCCTCCCTCGAAAGCTACGTGGATTGGTGGGTCGATTGGCTCGACTGGCAGGACCCGCATTTTGCATTGATAGAAAAGCACCCAGTAACACTTGGTGACGGGTCTCAAGCCTGGGAGATCATCTACATCGCTGCCCCGTTTGCCCGCTTCGAGGAGGGTGTAAAGTTCAAATGGCAGAAGAAGGAGCTATTCTTGGTGACCGAAAAGGTACTTGTAGTGGCCACAGGCTGGACACGGGAGTCGTGGTGGGAACGGGACATTCGCCTACTTGATGCCATCGTTTATAGCCTGCGTCCACACCCATAGCGATGACGACCGGCATGATTGAGCCCCGGCCTGCAAGCCAAATAAATTGATGGCCGAACGGTCGGCCGCATGATGCCCTATTGTCAAGGGCTCAATCCAGAGCTGAGAGGAACTCCTTTGCCTCGGCGAACGATTCTACGGGCACCGGTTGCATCTTGCCAAAGGCCTCTTGTTCCAAGTCCTTATAGTTTGCCCTGGGAAAGAGGAAGAACTCCGCCCCATGCCTTTGCGCAGACAGCGCCTTGAGGCGCACCTCGCCAACCGGACCCACCTCTCCTGAGATGGAGAGGGTGCCTGTTCCGGCGATCACATGTCCGCGGGTAAGGTCTCCAGGGGTAATTCCGTCATATATGGCCAAGGCGAACATGAGGCCAACCGATGGTCCTACCACATATGTGGTATCGATCTCGACGGGGAAAGGCAGGTCTATTATCTCCGTGACGTGATTGGAGACAATAATCCCCAGGGCAGCCTGGCCAGGTTCTGCGGACGACCCCATGGTCTTGGTCTCCACCTTTATGGTCGCATCCCGCCTGATCAGGGTCAGGCTAACCGGTTCCCCCACCTGCTTGCCCTGGACCAGATTCATCAGTTCAGTGATGTCCTCTATTTTGGTCCCGTCCATCTCTACGATAATGTCTCCCGCTCTGAGCTTGCCCAGGGAAGGACTTTGAGGCAGGACGTCCTCCACCCTGGCTCCTCGTTGGCGAATATGGACTTGGTGGCCCGCCTCGCCAAGGGCCACCGCGATTGCCACCCTCGTGCTTTCCTCAACCAAATGCCGCAGCATCTCCTCATAGGCCTCCTCGGAAATGTCCTGGGGCAGCACCGCGCCCTTGGGCCTCGTCTCCCTGTCGGAGCTGAACTGGGCGACTAGCCAATCGAACAGGCTGGCCGATTCCATCTCTACCCCGGTCAGATAGAGCTGGCCGGCCTCCTCTCGGTATTCGGGAGGTATGTTGAGCAGGGAGGTTATCTCCATAGGAGATCCCGGCGCCACCACCATTGAGCCGCTGGGCAGCACCGAACTAATCCCCAAGAACGCCGGCGGGCATAATACTGCCAATGCCAACCCCACCAGGCATCGGAGGCGCCTTTTAGGCCTATTCTGCTGGGACAACATGGCTCTTGGGACTTCGCTTCAGCGGGGAAAACCGATCGGCAAAGCGCCTGACCCCCAACAACATCATATCACCACTATTCCGCCGGAACTATTGTACACGGAGGGCCCCTTTGCGGCAAAGAGGCTGGCCGAGACCTGGCTACCTACGCGCTTCGACAGGTAGGCCGTTCTCAGCCATGGATAAGCCGCCCCTGCAATGCGTTTTGGTAGATGGCCTTGGTATCTGCCGGCGATGAGACCTTCCGCGGATTGGTAGCTACCGTAGGGTCGTCGAAGGCATCCTTGGCGACCGAATCCAGGTTTGTCAGGAAGTCATCCAGATCGTCCCCCAGGGCGTCCTTGAGGCCGGGAATGCCCACCAATTTCTCCAGCCGTAGCACCTCGGTGATGAGGCCGGCTGCCAGGTCGGCATCGCGCAGCCCCCCGAGGCCAATAAAGCGGGCGATCTCGGCGTACTTCGCTTCGGCTGCCGGGATATTGAAATCAATCACATAGGGCAGCATCACCGCATTGGCAAGACCGTGGGGCATGCGGTAGTGGCCCCCAAGCGAGTGCGCATGGGCGTGGGTGATGCCCAGCGAGGCATTGCTGAAGGCTATGGCGGCCATCAGATTGGCTTCGTGCATCTTCTCCCTGGCTTCCCGATCAACAGGATTGGCATAAGCCCTGGGCAGATACCGGAAAACATACTGGATGGCCCTCAGGGCCAGCCACTCGGCGGGGGCGTTGTCTTGGGTGGAGACATAGGCCTCGATGGCATGGGTCAAGGCGTCCATTCCGGTATTGGCTGTAATGTGGGGAGGCATGGCCAGGCAAACCTCGGGGTCATAGATGGCCACATCGGGGACAATGTCGTAGCTTCTCACCGGATATTTCTTCTTGCCCACCTCATCGATGATGACGGAGCCCCTAGTAACCGCCGTGCCGGTGCCGCTGGTGGTCTCTATGGCTACCAGTCTGGCCTTGCGCCTTATGGGAGGCAGGGTATGAATCGGGCCCGTCCCCCACTCCTTGATCTTCTCCTCCACGGGTAGCTCCGGTTGCTCATAGAACACCCAGGCTGATTTGGCCAAGTCTATGGCGGATCCGCCACCAAAGCCCAAAATCCAATCGGGCTCGAACTCGAGCAGCCTCTCTTTGAACTCCACCACTTGCCTCATAGGAGGCTCTGGGCGTACCCCTGGCATCAATTCCGCTTCCTTGCCTGACCCTTTTAGGAGGGGAAGTATCCTCTCCTCCGCCAGCCTGGTGGTAGATGCCCCGCCACAGATGACTGCCACCCGTTTCATGTCCATCTCAGCCAGATGGTTGATGGTCCCATATCCAAAGGCGATTTCGCGAGGTAATCTGATCCAGGCCATTGCTTCGTCTCCTTTCCTGAGAAGATTCTCCCCCACTTTGAGGGCAAAAGGCGGATTCGGAAAATTCACGCGCCCGGTTGGTTACACCTTTTCAGACAGCCTGTATTGTCTTCCATATCGGCTACCCCGTCAAGCGGGTAGCGTTATTCCCCGCCCCCGTATTCACACCCGGTTATATCTGATCTTCTGAATTGTCGCTTACCCAAAGGGTGGTACCCGTGGTAGAATGGGGCGAGGTGGGCATTGTGGGGCTTTGTCGCCGGCTGGCTTCTCAGGGCGTGAGAAGCCGTCGTGCGATTTGGCGACGGGTTTGAGGTGAGGGCGTGGTTGTTCGCCCGGGTGGGAGATGGGACGCTTTATCTTCGCCTTTCTGATATTAGGGCTGACCGACATTATCCAGGTGCTGCTGATAAGGGAGCTCATCATCAATTTCCAGGGCACTGAGCTCTCCCTGGGCGTGATCTTGGCCAACTGGATGTTCTTACTGGCCCTGGGCAGTTGGGGGCTGGGGAGGCTCGCCGACCGGCTGCTGGGAAGGGTCGTCGTTTTTATTGTGACACAGATTCTGGTCTCGGCGATCTTGCCATCGCAGATCCTCCTCGCCCGCTCCATTAACAACCTGGTGGGCATTGAGCCCGGGGAAGCGGTGGGGCTGCTTCCCATCTTCTACTGTTCCCTCATCGTGTTGGCGCCTCTGGGCGTATTGCACGGCTTTCAGTTTGCCCTGGCCTCCAGGATCCTGGCCGCCGGCAGCGATGCCCCGGCCGCGGCGGTGGGCAAGGTCTATATCGCGGAGGCCCTGGGGTGTATGGCCGGCGGCATCATGTTCACCTACCTGCTAGTCCACTATCTTCACCCCCTGGAAATAGCCTTGGGGGTGGGCTTGCTGAATCTGGCCTCAGCCCTCCTCTTACTCAGGCCCGAGGCCATTGCCTGGAGAACAAGAGGGGAGCAGGCCGCCAAATCTCTGGTTTGCGTGGTCATCCTGGCCCTGGGATTGGGCGCCCATTCTCTAGCCGCCGGCACCATCGATACCTTGCACGACCTCTCAGCACGATGGCAGTGGAAGGGGCATAACCTGGTCTATTATCAGAATTCGATCTATGGAAACATCAGCATCACCCAAAGGGGCGAGCAATTTAACTTCTATGAAAGCGGGCTGCCCCTGTTCTCGGTGCCCAACCCGGACATAGCCTTTAACGAGGAGGTAACCCATTTTCCCATGCTCTATCATCCTTCCCCTGCCAAGGTTTTGCTCATCGGTGGGGGTATCGGGGGGACTCTGGAGCAGGTCCTCAAGCACCCGGTAAGCGAGGTACACTATTTGGAGCTGGACCCCTTGCTCGTCCACGCCGCCAGGGAATATAGCCCCCAGCCCTTCCTTCGTGCCCTTGAGGACCCCAGGGTGAGGGTCAAGCATGTGGACGGCAGGTTTTTCATCAAAACCGTCGGCGAAACCTACGACGTTGTCATTGTAACCCTCCCTTCCCCCTCCACCCTTCAATTGAACCGTTTCTATACCAGGGAATTCTTCGACGAGGTGGCCAGCATACTGAACCCGTCGGGGATCCTCTCCGCCGTGATACCATCCTCAGAGGCGTACTTGAGCAGGGAGATGATAGCCCAGAACAGGTGCCTCTACCAAACACTCGAGCAGGCATTCGGCAGCGTCCTGATAATCCCCGGCGATTATAACATCTTGCTGGCATCCGACGATGCTGGGTTACTTGGCCAGGGGGCTGATGCCATTGGCCGCAGATTTGAAGCCAGAGACCTCGACACCAGACTTTTAACTATAGAATACATCAGGTACAAACTGAACCCGGCCAGGATGGAGCGCCTATCGGCGCCCATCCTGGCCGGCAACGATGTGCTGACCAATAGAGACCTTCACCCCATAGGCTGCTACTATGACCTAGCCCTCTGGAACATCATGTTCTATCCCCGCTCCCAAGGGTTTTTCCATTGGGTTTCGGGGATGGACTTATGGTGGTTTGCCGTGCCCTCGGCCTTGTTGGTGCTCATTCCCATGGGAATAGGATTCCGAAGGAGGGTCTCAAAACCCAGACTCATGCCGGTAACCGCGGCTGTTGTTACCACGGGCGTGGCCGGGATGACCTTTAGCATCGTCATGTTGCTGGCCCTTCAGACCCTGGAGGGCTACCTGTATCAAAGGATTGCCATTATAATCGCTGCTTTCATGCTGGGACTGGCCTTCGGCGGGGCCTATATGAACCGCATAATGTATAGGCTGAGGAGGGAGGTCCTGGCCCTGGCCAAGATCGAGGCCGCCATCGTGGTCTATTCGGTGCTAGTTGCCCTCATCCTGGCATCGATGTCTGCCGGAGCGACCAGGCTGCCGATTTTCTTACCGACGGAGGTCCTGCTGTCCATCCTCAACTGCGTCGCCGGCTTCTTGGCGGGTCTGGAGTTCCCATTGGCCAACAAGATATATCTGGGGGGCGGGGGGCGGGTGGGGCAAGTAGCGGGCAGCCTCTATGCTGCCGACCTTTTGGGTGGCTGTTTGGGAGCCATCTTGGCCAGTGTTTTCCTCGTCCCCGTCCTGGGCGTCCCGCAGACCTGCTTCGTAATCGCTATGCTCAATGCGGCCAGCCTCGCCTTGCTCATCGCTTTGGCCAATGCCCGAAGGGGGGCTTAGCGGTCATTTCCAAATCCCGGGGACCTGATAGCCGCAGGCTGGACACCTCCCCTCTCGAAGGTTATCCTGGGTGATGGTAAGCCCCCGCCGGCCGATTAGCTTCCCTCCGCAGCCGGGGCAGAAGGTATTAGCGGCCGGGTGTCCGGGCACATTGCCTATGTAAACATACTCAAGCCCCACCTCCAAGGCGATGCTCCTGGCTTGCTCCAGGGTCTCCACCGGGGTAAAGGGGAGCTTGGTCAGCTTATAGGCCGGCAAAAATCGGTTGAAGTGCAAGGGGACATCTGTTCCCAGGTTATGTTTGATCCATAGGCACATCTCCCTCACCTTGTCCATGTCGTCGTTGAGGGTGGGGATAACCAGATTTACAACCTCCAGGTGAACCCCCTCCCCCCTCACCAGCTTCAGTGACCTCAGAACTGGCTCCAACTCACCGGAGCAGTTCTCGGCGTAGAACTCGGGGGTGAACCCCTTAAGGTCGATGTTAACGGCGTCCAGGTATTGAAGGAGCTCCTTCAAGGGTTTGGGATTGATGAAGCCATTGGTATTGAGCAGGGTTCTCAGCCCGGCAGCTTTGGCCGATCTGCAAATGTCCAACATATACTCGTAGAAAATGGTCGGCTCAGTATAGGTAAAGGAGATGAAGCTCACCCCCTCCACCCTGGCCCTTTCGATTATGTCCTCCGGGGATAGGTTGAAGCTCCTCACCTCCTCGGGCGGGCGCTGGGAGATGTACCAGTTAAAGCAGTTTCGGCAACTGAGATTGCAGCCGGCGGTAGCCAGGTTGAGACGCAGGCTCCCTGGCTTTACATGGTATAAAGGCAGCTTCTCGATGGGATCGACATTGAGGGCACAGGGCTTGCCGTAGCTCAGCGTATATAGCTTGCCGCCCCTGTTCTCTCTGACCCGGCAAGCGCCCCTGTTCCCTTCGCCTATGATGCATCTCCTGGGGCAGAGCTGACACTGCACCGTTTTTCCGTCCAGTGCGATGTAGTAGCTTGCCTCGGTCAGTGCCTCGGCAGCCGGGGAAGGGGAGGGGAGGGTGCGGGGCAAAATGACCATGGAGCCGATCACCACGAACAATCCCAGCGCGGCTAACTGGAGCCCCAGCCTCAGCCTCGATTTCCAGGTGCTTGCCCTCAAGGTGCCCCCCTACTGTTCCCCCTCTGGCGGGCCCGGCTTTCCCCTCCACAGGTCGGGCAACCTCTCCATGAGGCTCCTCTTCCCATCGCCGCCGCAGGTGGGACAGGGGATCCAGCCCTCGCCATCACATCTTTGGCAGGAGGTGGTGGTGGGGTGAGGATAATGCCCCAGCCCGTGACACAGGGGGCAGAAGGAAAACCCGCCGCAGTGACAAAGCACATAGATGACCAAGGGCTCTACCCCGCGTCCTGAGCAAGCCGGGCATTCGAGCTGGCCACTGCCGCAGCGCTCACAGTCGGAGCCTACTAGGGTGGCCACAGCAGACCCCAAGATAACCATGCCCACCAGGGCGAAAACCGCGAGCCTCAGTCTCATTCGACCAACCTGGGCTTTAAGCCCCTTTGGATAATCTCTTCTAAACTGATCCCGTATTTGTCAAGGACGCTCAGCAATTGCTCTTGGGCCTTTCCATGCAAGTGATTTGCCTCGTCAATTATCCTATCTGCTTCCGAAAGCGCCTGTTCGTCACGAAGGCTGTAATATTTTATTGACAGGGTGCAGTATGTGAGCCGTTTGGCATACACCTCCGAAAGCAATTGCCTTACATATGCTAATTCACCCGGAGCGTGGATTTGTATCAACTCAGTATTTAGCGCCTGCAGCCGGCTTTTGTAATGTTCAATTCGGTCTATGATTAGAGGGGCTTCGTAATAAGGCACCCTTTCCCGGGCGATATAAACATTCCACCAGATATTCAGCGCAGCGTGCCTCATCTCGAGCGAAGCCAGTTCCTGACCGGACTTGATTATGGCAGCCTTAGGATCAACATCTGAGGCGATGGCTAGGGCGAAGATGAGCAAAATGCAGCCCAGGATTTTCAATCTCATTGCCATACCCCGGGGATGGGGTGGCCACAGAATTGGCACCTCCCATTCTCTATGTGGTTAGCGAGTACCTCAAAATGAACCCGCTCGATCAAGGTCTCGCCGCATTGGGGGCAGAAGGTGCTATTGGCCTCATGCCCCGGGACATTGCCGATGGTGACATACTCCAGCCCCACCTCGAGGGCGATCTCCCTTGCCTTTTCTAAGGTCTCAATAGGGGTCGGCGGCAGTCTGGTCAGCTTATAGGCGGGGAAAAAGCGGCTGAAATGCAATGGGACGCCCTTTCCCAGGTTGTCCCTGATCCAGATACACATCTCCCTTATCTTTTCCATATCGTCATTCAGGGTGGGGATAACCAGGTTGGTGATCTCAAACCAAACCCCTGCCTCTTTTATGGTTTTCAGGGTGGTGAGCACCGGGCTCAGTTCTGAAAAGGAGGTTACCTCGTAAAACTCGGCGGTGAACGCCTTCAGGTCAACGCAAACGGCATCCAGATGCTCCAGGAGCGCCCTCAAAGGCTCGGGATTTATGGCCCCGTTGGTATGAAAATAGGTCTTAAGCCCCCTCTCTTGAGCCAGCTTGGCCACATCATAAACCCACTCATAGAACACCGTTGGCTCATTATAGGTAAAGGAAATTGCCTCGCAATTCAGCTCCATAGCTTTGTTGACCGCTTCTTCAGGGGATAGGGGCCTGCCGGCCACCTCCTCTGGGGTCATTGCTGCCAGGTGCCAATTGTGGCAAAAACTGCACTTGAAGTTGCAGCCAGCGGTGCCGAAGCACAATGTCCTGATTCCGGGGAGGAAGTGGAGCAGCGGTTCCTTCTCCACGGGGTCGACTTGAATGGCTGCGGGCATGGCATAGACCAGACTATATAGCTTGCCCCCTTGGTTCACTCTAGCTGTGCAATAACCTCTCTGTCCCTCTGGGATGATGCAGTTTCTGAAGCAGAGCCGGCACTGAACTGTGTTCCCCTCCATCCTCACCCAGTATCTCGCCTCGGTGAGTTCCCCCTCGGGGGCGGGGGGAGGCAGGGCCCGGGGCAAAATAATCATCGCGCCCACCACGATGAAGGCGAGGAGAGCCATCAACTGGATGCCTGTTCCTAGCTTGGATTTCCAGCATTTCATATCCGTTGCTTCCTCCTATCACCCACGCAACCTGATCTTAAAGCGAAAGGCCTTTCCCCGGCATTCCGTGTAGCACTGAAGGCAGCGGAGGCACTCTATGGAGTCCCAGATATCTTCGCTGCCACCGGCATCCTTGGCCTTGGAACACTTCCGCTCACAAACCCCGCACTCGACACATTGCTCGGGGTTGCGGCTTAACCCCACTAGGCTGAATCGGTTAAAGGGGGATATCCAGGTGCCGAAGGGGCACAGATACTTGCACCAAGCCCTGCCCATAAATAGGGCTATTATCAGGAAGATCAGGGCGGTGAGCAGACGGGCGACGCGCATTTCATCGGTGTGCACCGTCAGGAAGGACCATGCCCGCCCCATGAGCGGCAGCCCAGTCCACAGGCCGGTGGCATGGACTACCAGGCCGACGACCAGGAGGGCCAGAACATACTTCAGGTATCTAAAGGCCTGATCCGGGCCTCGGGGCATGGTGAACCTTGGCACTGGAACCTTATTGACCAGCTCCTGGGCGATGCCCAGGGGGCAGCCAGCACCGCAGAAAAGCCGTCCCATGACGAGCCCGGTGGCCAATATGCCATAAAACAACCATAGTCTGACTTGGCCAAAGGTGCAATACACCGGGCATACATTGCACATGATGAAGGGCAGCGGGAAGGGGCAAGCCCAAAGGCCGCCTTTAATAGTCAGGCCCAGGCTGCCAATAACTATTATCGGGCCCACAAGCAGCAATAAGATCACCTTAATAGCCAGGAGTATGTTTTTCGATTTCACCAACGTCTCCCGGGCTAAACGAGTGGAGCCATAGCATCCACGATCAATCGGGCCCCAAAGAATAGGAGCAGCAGGCCACAAGAGCGCCTGAAGATGTCGAAGAGCCTGGGGTTTCTGAACAATAGGCGCGGCACCACGCTGGCCAAGACGCCCAAGACCACTATTGGGGTGATTATAGCGGTGCCGAATCCAAAACAAAAGCCGTAGAAGGCCCCCAGCAGGCAATTCTTCGCCGAGAAGGCTACATAGGTGAGTATCCCCAGCAGGGGGGCACAAGGGGCCACCCCCACCAGGAAACCCAATAGAACCATGCTCTTGGTGCTGTCGCCGACGGCATGCCGGCTCAAGGCCCGACAGAGGTGGAGGCGGGGCTCCTTGCCCAGCATGATCAGGACCCCCAGCAAAGATAGGAATGCCCCCGCCGAGATCCAGAGATACGAGCCGAATCCCGGATTCTGAAAGAAATCGGTGAGGAGCGTGCCAGAAAGGCCGGCCACAAGTCCCAGCAAAACATAGGCAAACAGACGCGAGAAGGAGAATATCAAGGTGGCTTTTAGCCCCTCCCGCCAGCCCTCCCTGGTCCCGGCTATATATAGGGTCAACATTGGAATGCAGGAGATGACACACTGGCTTGCCCCCAGGGCCAGGCCAGCGGTGAACAGCTCTATAGCAACGCCCATCAAATAGCCCCCGCACCATCCCCGATATAGCTCAATAATATCCCCAAAGGGCAAGGGCAATCAAATCCCGCAGGCGGGCTACACCACCCCTGCTTGTCTCAGGCTTTGGATCTCTTCCGGGCCCATTCCCAGGATGCCGCTCAGGACCTCCTCGGTATGCTCCCCCAATTCGGGGCAGGCCTTTTGGGGTTGCACCGGCGTCCTGGAGAACTTTATGGGCGAGTTGAGCACCCTGAGTTTGCCCGCCCTGGGATGCGATACTTCGACAATCATGTTCCTGGCAGCTATTTGCGGGTCCCTATATACGGCCTCGATATTATTGATAGGGCCACAGGGGATGCCCATCCGCTGGAATTCGTCGAGCCATTCCCGGGCGGTCTTGGTCTGCATAATGGCACTCAGTATCGGCTCCAAGACTTCATAGTTTTTAGTGCGCATCTCGCCATCGGCGAACCTCTCATCATCGATGAGGTCCACCCGGTCGATGGCAGCGCAGAAGAGTGGCCACTGGTTGCCCACAATGCCCACCACAATATAGTCATCCTTCGTCTTAAAGGCCTGAAATGGCGTGGTCAGCGGGTGTCTGGTGCCTAAAGGCCCCGGCACTTTGCCGGTGGCGAAGTAGCGGGCGAAGGCGTTCTCCACTATGGCTACCTGGGCATCCAGCATGGCGACGTCGATCATCTGGCCCTGGCCGCTGAGGCTCCTCTCGTGCACGGCGGCCAGGATGCCGATGGCCAGAAACAGGCCGGCGGCGATGTCCCCCATGGATGCCCCCGGCCTTATAGGGGGGCCACCCGGTTCGCCGGTGATGCTCATTATGCCGCCCATGGCCTGTACCACTATGTCCAGGGCCGGCCTCTGGGCGTAGGGCCCGGTTTGGCCGAAGCCGGAACAGGCGGCATAGATGAGCCTGGGGTTGTGTTCCTTTAAGACCTCGTAATCCAGGCCCAGCCTCTTCATGGTCCCGGGGATGAAGTTCTCCACCACCACATCCGCCCTCTCCACCAGCCGCAAGAAGAGCGCCCTGCCCTGTTCCGAGGCCAGGTTGAGGGTGAGGCTCTTCTTATCCCGGTTGAGACTGAGGAAGAAGGAGCTCAGCCCGTCGATAAAAGGCCCGTTGCCACGACCCATGTCACCGCTGCCCGGCCTTTCTATTTTGATCACTTCGGCACCCAAATCGCATAGGATCATGGTGGCGAAGGGCCCGGAGAGTATCCAGCTC
>Ga0180909_154_pt1 | contig 15987 bp, 15 predicted proteins | sample Deesub1362A_J573_FD_124296 | JGI IMG/M metagenome (GOLD analysis project Ga0180909, IMG submission 124296) | Dehalococcoides sp. JdFR-54 | reverse complement strand
CTTATCAAGTCCTCCCGGCCGATGGCCTTACAGACATCGGCCCACCAGCGGTCGGTCTGAAGCATGACGAACTGGAACCACTTCCCGTCTTTGGCCTGGTAGGTGTTGTAGAGGGGGTTCCCGGTGTTCTTCCGTGACATTCGGGTGGCGTCCTCTCCGCTGAGGAGGGTGGGCTGGATATCGAAGGCAGCGGCCCAGATGCCACAGGAATAGAGGGAGCAGTCCACCCTTTGCCCCTCCCCGGTGCGCTCCCGGTGAAAGAGGGCGGCCAAAATGCCCCCGCACATGATGGCGCCACTGATGAGATCACCGATGGCCCCGTGAAGGGGGACGGGAGGGGTGCCCGGCTGGCCAAGGACGGACATGATGCCGCTCCGGGCCCAGAAGGCGAGTTCGTCAAAAGCGGGCCGATCCCGGTCTGGGCCTGCCGGCCCGTAGCCGCTGCCGTGGGCATAGATGAGGCGAGGATTTATTTGGGACAGCGTATCATAGTCCATACCCAGTTTTTCCAGGGCGGGATGGCGCATATTGGTGACAAAGACGTCGGACCTCTCCACCAGCTTATAGGCAACCTCCCTGCCTTTTGGTGCTTTTAGGTTTATGGCGACGCTCCGCTTGTTGCGATTGACCAGCTCCAGGGGGTAATTCACAGCGGCGATAGGGAAAACCCCGGTACGCGTCAAGCCGCGAATGGCATCGCCCCCGGCAGGGTCCTCTATTTTTATTACATCGGCACCACAATCGGCCAGGATGGCCGCCGTGGCCGGGCCCATGACCCAAGTGGCGAAGTCTACAACCTTTATACCGCTGAGCGCCGATTTCATTCTTGGCGTCTCCTGGTAAACTGGCCGGGGCTGATCGGTTATTTCTTCTTTTTTATCTCCGCTAGCCGTGCCTCCATGCGCCGCTGTATTTCGCCGGCGGCAAAGCACTCCACAATATGTCTGTGCTCGATCTCAAGGATTTCATCAAACCCGGTCGACAATCCTTGATCGGTCACCTTTCGGGTCAGCCGCACCGCCAGGGGCGAGTTCCTGGCGATCTTTTCCGCCATCTCCAGCGCGGCCTTCTCCAGCTCGGCATCGGGCACCACCTTGTTTACCAGCCCCCACTGTTCTGCCTTTTGGGCGTCTATAAATTCGGCGGTGAGGAGCATCTCTTTGGCCCTCCCCAGGCCCACGACCTGGGCGATGAGCTTGGTGCCAGCAGTGGTTATGGTGCCCCCAACGCTGACCTCGGGGAATCCGAATTTGGCATTCTCGGAGGCTATCCTCATATCGCAGCTCAGGGCGAATTCACAGCCGCCGCCCACAGCGTAGCCCCGTACCGCCGCGATCAGGGGTTTGCCCAGCTCTAAGATGGTTCGCTGAATGTCCTGAGTTCGGCCTATGTACCGACTCCACTCCTCCACTGTGCCCATGCTACCCGGCACATTGAGATCCTCGCCCACGCAAAAGGCCCTGCCCTCCCCGGTGAGGATGACCACCCTCACCCCATCGTCTGACTTGGCTGCCTGCAAAGCCCTAATGAGGTCTTCCACCAACTGGGGGTTCATTGCGTTGAGCACCTGAGGGCGGTTGAGCTTGATGATGGCGATGTTGTCCTTCTTCTCGTAAATGACCGTCTCCAGCTTCATTGCCTGCCTCCTGCTTGATTTTTAAAAAGAAATCTCTACTGGGCCAGTTTAAGGCTGCCTTTATCGCCACCTCCTGGTTAATCTATCCCCATGATCAACCGGGGCAGGTATAAGGCCAGCGCTGGAAAATAGGTGACCACAAACACCATGGGCAGATGCCCAAAGAGCATAAACTTCAGGGCTGGCCCGATATACTTGTCCAGAGACAGTTTGCCCACGCCCCCCGCCATGTAGAGGAGGGGCGCACAGGGTGGGGTAACATTCCCCAGCCCCAGATTGGTGCCCACAATGGCCGCGAAGTGAATGGGGTGGACACCGATTTCCCGTATCACGGGCATGAGGATGACCGCAGCCAGGATGCTACCCGAGACATCGTCCACCAGCATGCCGATGAGGAGGAGCAGAACATTTATCATGGCCAGGATGGCATACTTGTTCTCGGAGATGCCCAGCAGGAGGTTGGCCAGGGTGCCGGGGATCTGCTCCAATATCATGGCTCGGCTCATTATAAATAGGAAGAAAAGGACGATGGCGATAGCGCCAGTGCTGATGGCCCCCTCCACCAAGGCTTGTGCCATCTTCCGAAGGGTAAGGCCCCGATAAATGAAGAAGCCGACTGGCAGGGTATACACCACAGCTACAGCAGCCGCCTCAGTGGGGCTAAACATGCCGCTGTAGATCCCGCCCAGGATGATAACGGGCATGAGCAAGGCGAAAAAGGCCTGTCCTGTGGACACCGCTGCCTCCTTGCTCTGGGCAACGAAGCCGATCCTGGGCGCCACCTTGATGCCTGGGACCTTGCGCAGATACCAGAAATTGAGGGCACAGTAGGCGATGACCACCAAGGCACCCGGCCCTATGGTGGACAGGAAGCAGGCTGCCACTGATAGCCCCGCCGTCAGAGCGAAAACTATCATGGGAATGCTGGGCGGGATGAGCAGTGCCAGGACGGAGGAGCAGCCCACCAAGGCGGTGGCATGGCCCCGGGGATAACCTCCCTCCACCATCCTGGGTATCATGATGGAGCCGATAGCAGCGATGGCCGATGACCCGCTGCCCGATATGGCGCCGAACAGGGCGCAAGTGACTACGGTCACCGCCCCCAGGCCACCCCTTACCCGTCCCACAAGGGAATTCACAAACCGGATGAGCCTTTCCGAGATCCCGCTGGCCTCCATCAGGGCGCCCGCTATGATAAAAAGGGGCAGGGCCAGCAGGGCAAAGCCCCCCAGGAGCCAGAAGGCATGGGGCAGAAGGTATGAGATCTCTCTGCCGGCGATGACAACATACAGGAACGCGCCTATGCCGAAGGAAAAGGCCACCGGCACCTCTGCCAGCAGCAGCACCACCACCAGGAGTATGATCAGAACCAATGTCAGCAAAGTTGACTATCCCCCTAGAGCTGCCTCAGCTCTCGGTACCGTCTCATCGCCTCTATAAGGAAATAGAGGGTCATCAGGACAAAACCGGCGAGCATGCTGCTCACCCAGAAAATCGTGGGCCAACTCAGATAAGTGCTCTCCCTGTGAACGCTGAAGATATACATGCCATAACTTGTGGCGTAGTAGCAAAAGACCACGCCGGCGACGGTGCAGAGCAGGGACCCCCCGAACCTGACCGCCCCCAGGGTCTTCTGGTTTTTGAGGACTAGGGCGGCTATGCCACCCTTAATGTGGCTCCCCTGGCGGGTGGTGTAGGCAGCCCCCAAGAAATAGAGCCATAATCCCAGGAGCACCGAGGTCTCCTCGATGCCCAAGAAGGGCATCTCCAGCCAGTAACGCAGGATCACCTCGGCCACCATGAGGAAGGAAAGCGCTAGGGCGGTAACGATGATCAGAGCCCTTTGTAAGAAGGAGAGCCCCGTCTCACTCGTGGACAAAACTTTATTGATTGTATTAGCCAAGGGCACAGTTCCTGTAAGACATTAAAGGATGCCCCCATTGCGGCGAAAGTCAAAGGGGGCTAGCAGACCGGTCAATAATGGGTTCCCCGCCGCCGGTGGCGGCGGGGAACCCGATGTCCATTACATTCCGCAGGCTGCCTTGACCTTGTCCATCAAGGCCTTACCAACCTGCTCCTCCATCCACGGCCACTCGTTTTCGTAGCACAGCCTCTTGGCTTGGGCCAGTTCCTCCGGCGTCAGCTCTACCACCTTGATCCCGTAATCCTTGACCTTCTGGATCCACTCCAGGCCGAGCCTCGGAGCCTCCGCCCAGGCCCACTCCAGGGCATAGTCAACAGCCTCTTGGATGAGGGCTTGGTCCTCCGCCGACAGGGTGGCCCACCAGTCCGCATTCACCAGCCAGAAGGCGAACTCGAAGTAGTCGCGGGTCAGGATGTAGGTCTCCAGAACATCGCGCATCTCCCATATCTCCACGGGTGGGCCGAAGGCCCGGGCGTCCACAGTGCCCAGCTGGAGGGCGGTGTAGAGCTCAGCGTAGGGGATGGGCACGGCGGAGAACCCCCAGGCTTCAAAGCGCTTGATGCCGATGGGGATGGGGGGCACCCTTATCTTGATACCCTTGGCATCGTCGGGGAACTTGGTAGGGACCTTACCCACGCCCTTGCGTATGGCGATGCTGCCGAAGTCGGTGGGTATGGTGCCCAGCAGCTTCATGTTCATATCTTCCACTATCTCGTCGAAGACCGGGATCATGGTGCCTCCCGGCCCGAAGATCTTGGTGCCATCCTCCCAGTTGTCCACGATGTAAGCTAGGAAGGTGAGGTCGAGCCTGGGGTCGTACTCCGAGGCCCCCCAGGTCATGACCATGGGGATGGCGCCCTTCATGCACTGCTCATACTGCACAACCCAGTCCCCCAGCTCGCCCGCCGGGTGGTACTCAACCTGGAGTCGTCCCTCAGACAGTTCATCCAGCTTCTCCATGAATTTCACCGAGGTGGGGTGGTTAATATGCTCGAGGACCATGGGGTGGGACAGGATGAACTTAATGGTGGGCTTCTCCGGCGCTGGCTTGCAAGCAACGGCAGTCATACAAAAAACTAAAACTAACATCAAGCACACTGATAACCCAATACGCCACTTGTTACCTACCCCGCTCACCTCTTAATCACCTCCTTTTAATGATTGGCCCAACACCGCCTCCCCTGTTTGCCCGGTACCATCACCTCCTTTTGCGGCCAAGCCAGGCTCTACAGTAGACAATTATATTTATCTACACCTGGTCTGGCTGCCTCCAATTATAAAACAGGTTTGGGTATGCTTGTCAATAGGAAATGGGCGGGCCTCCCAGGGCCCTTGACAGTTCGAGGGTGGGGCTTTACCATTGCCCCGGGCTTAATAGCAACTGAGATGGAAAGCCCCAGATTGCAGAGGCGGTGAAGGCCAAAGAAGGCAGGTCATGACCAGACGAGTGGCCATTGTGGGCATAGCGCAGACGAGGCTCGAGACCGAAAAGCCTGACCAGATTCTCGATGAGGTCATTTTCGAGGCTGCCTCAAAGGCCCTGGCCGATGCCGGCATCGGCCGAGAGGAGGTGGATAGCATCACCATCGCCGCCGCCGACCAGATCGATGGCCGGCCCATCTCCAGCATGCTGGAGGCCTGCCCCGCCGGGGCCTATCTCAAGGACGAGATCAAGACCACGGAGGAGGGCTCCTATGCTGCCATCCTGGCCAGCCTGCGCATCATGTCTGGGGTTTTCGATTCAGCCCTGGTGGTGAGCTGGAGCAAGTGCTCGGAGGTCCCGGTGACCAGGGTCAGCAACTATGGCGCTGAGCCCTTCTTCCACCGCCCCTTCGGCCTCAACTACATCACGACCACAGGGTTCATGGTCAACGCCTACCGGGCAAAGTATGGCCTGCCCGAGATGGCCGCGGCCAAGGTGGTGGTCAAGAACCGCGGCAACGCTCTCAACAACCCCCTGGCCTGCTACCAGACACCCGTCTCCACCGAGGAGGTGCTGAGCTCCAGGATAGTGGCCTGGCCGGTAAGGGCTATGGACATGGCCCCCCTATGCGACGGGGCCTGTGCCCTGGTCCTGGCCTCGGAGGAGAGGGCCAGGGGTATGGTCCAGCCCCCGGTGTGGATCCAGGGGATGGGCTGGGCCACCGAGACCTATTACCTGGGGGAGCGAGACCTCTCCCGGCTCACCTCCCTGGAGGTGGCTGCCCGGCGTGCCTACGCTATGGCAGGGGTCACCAACCCCCTCCGGGAGCTGGATGTGGCCGAGATACACGATATCGCCGACTATCATGAGCTTATGGCCTACGAAGCCCTGGGTCTCTGCCCCTGGGGGCAGGCAGCCAGGCTGATGGAGGAGGGCGTAACCGAGATGGGCGGCCGGCTCCCGGTAAACCCGTCCGGGGGCGCCCTCTCTGGCAGCCCCTTCTTCGCCACCGGCTTGGTGAGGCTGGCTGAGGCCGCCCTTCAGGTGCGGGGTGATGCTGGAAGGCGGCAGGTAAAGGGCGCTAAGAGGGCGCTGGCCCACGGCAGCTACGGCTTCTGCGGCCAGGGCAACAGCGTTTTCATCCTGGGCGAATGACCGGGGTCTGAGGAACACCATCATGCCCAGAAACGTGGCCATAGTGGGAACCGGGCAGACCAAATATACCACTGCCCGAAACGAGGAGACCTATGAGGAGCTGATCCACCAGGCGGCCCGCATAGCCCTGGAGGATGCCGAACTCACCCTGAAGGACATCGATGCTGTGGTCATCTCCCAGGCCCCAGAGGCCCTCTTCGGCATCGACCACCCGGAGCGGTGGGTGGTGGGGGCGGCGGGGGCCATTGGTAAGCCCGTTATGAGGGTGCATACCGGAGGCGCCACCGGTGGCTCGGCGGCCCAGGCCGGGTTTTTCCACGTGGCCTCGGGCCTGTTCGATACGGTGCTGGTGGTGGGCGCCGAAAAACAGGGCGATACGCCAGACGCCCAGCTAGTCCTCAACCGGATCATGGAGCCCAGGTACGAGCTCCCCTTCGGGCTCAATGCCATCAGCATGACCTCCTTTCAGGCGGTGCGCCACATGCACAAGTATGGCACCACCCAGGAGCAACTGGCCCTGGTGGCGGTGCGCAGCCGACGCAATGCCTTAAACAATCCTTATGCCCACATCAGGGCCAACCACACTGTGGCCGATGTGATGAAATCCCGTATGCTGTGCTGGCCGCTTAAGCTCTTGGACTGCCCGCCCCGCTCCTCGGGGAGCTGTGCCATCGTGATGGCCTCCGAGGAGAGGGCCAAGGGAATGGGCAAACCCGTGGCCTGGGTCAGGGGGGTGGGGGCCACCTCCACCACCTACTACATGGGGGATAAGCTCAGCGGGCTCCCCTTCAATGAGCACGGCGATTGGGATGAGCTGGCCCTGGCTGCCCAACACGCCTATAAGCAGGCGGGCATCACCAAGCCCGGCGACGAGATCCACGTTGCCGAGATATATGCCCCCTTCACCATCTGCGAGGTGGCGGCCAAGGAAGCGCTGGGCTTCTGCGAGAAGGGACAGGCCTGCCCCTTGGAGGAGAAGGGCTGGTGGGATATAGATGGGCATTTGCCCACCAACCCCTCAGGGGGTGCCCTGGCCTCCAACCCCATTGCCGTCACCGGGCTGGCTCGGGTGGCCGAGGCAGCCCTCCAGGTGATGGGCAAGGCCGGGCAAAGGCAGGTGGACGGTGCTGGGACGGCCGTGGCCACCGCCATAGGGGGCACCCTCCAGTTCCACACCGTAATGGTAGTATCCAATCGACTGTGACCCGAGGAGGATGCCAATGGCTGAAGAGTTGGTGTTCATTCCGGGCCGGTGGGACATCACCTACAACTATGCCGCCGGCAAGGTGAGTAGCAAGTTCTTTGCGGAGCTCAGGGACAATAAAAGGTTGATGGGCATCAAGTGCTCCCGGTGTGGCCGGGTTATGATGCCACCCCGTGGCTTCTGCGAGAGGTGCTTTGCCCCGGCTGGGGAGTGGGTGGAAGTCGGCCCCGAGGGCACGATCCAGGCCTTCACCATAACCGTGGAGAAATTCGAGGGCAACCCCGATCCCCCCTTCGCCGTGGCCTATGTCCAGCTCGACGGCGCCGATACCGCTATGCTAAACTATGTGCGAGGTCTCGACTTTTCGGACCTAAACAGGGCCGCGGAGAGCCTGAGGGTCGGCACCAGGGTCAGGGTTGTCTACAAGGAACAGCGAGCCGGCGAGGTTACCGACTTCGAATATGAGCTGGTGTGAAGGTTTGGTACCGTTGGGGGATAGCCAGGGATGAAAGAATTGCGGTTGGCGCTGAGATGTCCGGCTTGTGGCTCGGAGCAGATCGTCACAGAGGGTGAAGGTCGGCGCTGCCGCCAGTGCGGGCATGCCGGTAGGGGGTTTCTCTTTGAGCACTTGGTCACCAGGGAGGGAAAGGCGAGGTATGCCTGGAGGCACCAGGGCTGGTGCCTATTGTCGGCCGAGGCGGGAGAAGACAGGCTCATCAACCTGGGGGTCCCGGAAGAGGGTCTGAGGAAGTATTTCACTACATTTAGGCGGAGGTATGCCCACAAGGGGGTATCGGGCGCGGTGGACGCTACCATCAACTTTTACACGGCGACTTATCGCCAACTTCGTGGGGAAATGCCTTCCCCGGAGCAGATCCAGCAGTTACGTATGATGCTTACGAGCTAAGCCATTTCCAGGTCTTCCGGGTTGCAGGCTGACCCTAAGACATCGTGGGTGCAAAAGGCGGCGGATTACCCGCCGCCTTTTGCACCCTGCTATCGTAGCTGCCTACCATTCCTCATCCTATACCGGCGAAATGGATGCCCACCAATACCAAGTCAAAAATGTCAATCGTATCATCGCTGTTCAGATCGGCATTTGGGTTATAGCTTGGATCGCCGCTTGTGGTGTTGAAGGCGACAGCCACAGCCACCAGGTCGAGGAGGTCTACTTTGCCGTCCCCATTAGCATCAGCCACTAGCGTAGTCCCGCTGGCAACATTGGAGAGCCCTGACCAATTAGACACCTCATCGGCTGTCTTTATAGCAAAGTAATAGGTTGTGCCACGGGAGAGCTCGGTAACTGTAAAGCTCTCGCTTGAGCCAGCAGCCTGGGGCGAAGGTTCGCCGGCACATTGAGTGGCCGCATCCCAATTGGCATCGGTTATGGTTGAGGTGGAGTATCTGATGTCGTATTGGGAGGCGGTGCCGGTATCGGCATCATCACCTGGTGCTGTCCAGGTCAAGGTTATCGAGTCGCAGGTTGGGTTGCTTGTTGCCAGGTCGGTTATGGCCGCTGGGGAGGTTGTATCTGTGATAGCGGGCGAGAGTTCCACGAATTCTGCGCTCCCTGTGAACACGCCCTCTTCCGCCGAAGCTGATAGGGTGGCGAAATATTCATTCCCGGCATATTTGCCTGTGGTCGTGTCCCCGGAGAGGGCGAACATGTATCCTTCGCCGGGCGCCATGTCGATGAGCACCACACCGGATATGGCGTCATCTCCATCCACAATGCTGAACTTACCGGCTACCCAGTCCACATCTAGCCCATCGTGGTAGCCCACGACGTTCACCTCGCTGCCCATTGTTCCAGTTAGCGGTCCGCTGATTATGCTTGCGGACACCCCTTCGCTCCAGAATGCAGTGTTATCATCGCCTGGAACGGCGACATTGTCCCTTGTGAACTGAAGGAGCGTATCACCTGCTGAGGTTGGGATTGAGCGTTGGGGGCTTGTGGTTGTCGTGCCCTCGAATCCTGTCGTGCCCAGTGGGGTAATCTGGTCGGCGAAGTAGCGTCTGAGCGTGATAGTTGCCCTCAGTATTTCAAAATCGGGCATTCTGTATTTCATCGCCAGTATGCCGATCAGCTTCTGTCCGGAGAAAGCACCGGTCTCCTTTGTGCTCACCAGATAGCCCCTGACCATGCCCTCCTGTCCAGCCCCCATATAATCTACGTCCCAGTCTAAAGCCATAACACCACTGAAGGTATTGCCTGAGCCATCGTCAAATTTGAACTTGATCACGCTGAGGCCGAAGGCGTCAACCTCGGCTAAGGGCTCCTGCCCCTCGGGTGGTTCCAATCGCTGAGTGGCTGCGAGGGGTAAGTCTAAGGATATGGAATTTTCCTCCATTAATAGGGTGCCGCTCAGGTCCCCTGATACAGGGTAAGAAGTAACGGTTAAAGTCAGGAACCAGCCTGTAGCGCCGCCTGGGGGAATGGTCACATCGTCCCTGGTGAACTGCACCACTTTATCACCAGCTTGCAAGGTTAAGGTTCGAAAAGAGCCTAAAGAAACCATGGTCGCCGTCTCCAGCTCTAAGGTGAGGGTCTCAACGCCTGGGCCAAGGTGTGCCGTCACCTTGTTTCCAAAGCAATAGTTGTTGGTTCCGCCGTGGGTCATGGTCAGATCCGGGAATCCATCGCTATTTAGATCCGCTACCTCAAGCGCTTCAAACCCTGCCCAGCATTGGGGCCCGGGATCATAAACTATAGGCGAGGTGAAGTCCCCCCGCCCGTCCCCAAAAAGACGGCAAACCGCGAGGGATTATAGGGGTATTCTCCAATATTAAAGTTAGCGCAAATATCAACGATTTGATCCCCGTTGAAATCACCAACCGCAACGTGCCCAGCCCCCTGCTCCAAAGGGAGAATTCTAGCAGGCTCAAATGAGAGCTGGGTGGAGGCAGTGGCTAGGCCATCAGTGGGCCCTTGAACTCGGGCGGTGGCGGCTGGGGCTGCTGCCAGAGAAAGGAAAGCGCCAATGAGGAAGATCGTGGCCAGCAGTCCCAGGATGGTATGCGCCCCATGATTCCACATTGTGCACCCCCTCTACTTGATGAGGACAGCGCGTATGTGTTTATAGCGGTTCTTAAGTACTGCCCCCAATTATAAGGGGTATTCAGCCCTTTTGTCTATTATAAAAATATAGCGTTGGGTTAATCGGTCTCGCCCAGCCCGGGACGGTTGACCGCGAGACATTCATACGGTATAATCCACATAGAAGGCTGAGGGACAGCGATAACTGAGATACCCAGGCTCGGGTTGAAAAAGCCGAGGTGGCGGAATGGAAGACGCGCTACGTTCAGGGCGTAGTACCCGTAAGGGTGTGGGAGTTCAAATCTCCCCCTCGGCACCACTTAGGATTTCAGAAGGGCGCTTGTAGCTCAGTGGGATAGAGCGCAGCCCTGCGGAGGCTGAGGTCGTGGGTTCGAGGCCCGCCAAGCGCGCCTTTTTGGCTTTAAGGGGCCTGTAGATAGCAGGAACCCTATTTATAAATGAAAGAAATCATCGGGGAACAAAAGCCCCGGGTCGAAAAGGGCGATTAGCTCAGATGGCGAGAGCGCCTCGCTTACACCGAGGAGGTCAGAGGTTCGAGTCCTCTATCGCCCACCATCCTGCCCCCCAGTAACCTTCAGTTTCTTTATAGACCTCGCAATCGCCTCACGTTCGTGCCGGACCAAAGACCCAGGCCACCTGACCAAGATTTAATTTATAGGCCGTTATGCCGTTAGAGGCAGCCTCCGGTGGAGGTGCCAAAGCGGGGCATCGGGAATTCTAAATCGCCCCTGATTGAGCCGATGGGCAAACCTTGCCAAACTGCCCTCCCTCTGCTATGTTTTTGCGAGGCTAACTCGCTCAAGGGAAGGGGGGCTACCGATGAGCAGAATCCTCAGGATAGATATGACCAACCTGAAGGCCGAATTCCAGGATCCCCCATCAGAGTTCGGCCGACTGGGTGGGCGTGGCCTCAGCTCCCATATCATTTACTCCGAAGTCCCCGCCACCTGCCACCCCCTGGGCAAAGACAATAGGCTGATCCTGGCCCCGGGGCTTCTGGCCGGCAGCGCCGCTCCCAGCTCGGGCCGCCTCTCCGTAGGCGCCAAAAGCCCCCTCACCGGGGGCATCAAGGAGGCCAATGTGGGGGGCACCCCGGGCCATAAGATGGCCCGATTGGGTCTCAAGGCCATAATACTGGAGGGACAGCCCGCCCGAGACAGCCTTTATCTGATAAAGATAAACAAGGAAGGTGTCACCATACTGCCTGCCCCGGAGCTTAAGGGGCTGGGCAACTATGCCACCGCCCAAAGATTGCTTCATGAACATGGCGACAAGGCGGGCATCATCTGCATCGGCCCCGCCGGGGAGACGAGGCTGGCTGCTGCCAGCGTGGCCTGCACCGACCCCCAGGGCCGCCCCGCCCGCCACGCCGCTCGGGGCGGTATGGGGGCGGTCATGGGCTCCAAGGGGATCAAGGCCATCATCATAGACGATGAGGGCACCGAGGGCCTGGAGGCTAGAGACAAAAAGGCTTTCCGGGATACATGCCAGGCCTTTGTTCGGGAGATACTGGAGAGGAAGGCCACCAGCCTCCTCTCCCAGTTTGGGACCATAGGCGGCTTGGTCTGGCTCAGCAAGTGGGGGAGCCTGCCCACCCGGAACTTCACCTGTGGCACCTTCGAGGGCGACTCCGCCATCGGGGGCAAGGGCGTGGCTGAGGTCAACGCCAGTCGCGGCGGCAGCTTCGGACAGGTATGCATGCCTGGCTGCGTGGTGCGCTGCTCCAATACCATCCACGATAAGGACGGCCACTTCGTCACCGCTGGATTCGAATTTGAGTCGGGGGCCATGTTGGGCTCAAATTTGGGCATCGACAACCGGGATGACCTCTTCGCCTTGGAAAGGATGTGCGATGACCTGGGGTTGGACACCATCGAGATCGGTGGTGCCCTGGGGGTAGCCGCCGATGCTGGCCTCTACACCTTCGGCGACAGCCAGCGAGCCCTGGCCTTGCTTCAGGAGGTCGGCCAAGGCACCCCCCCTGGGCCGGGTGTTGGGGCAGGGGGTTGTGGTCACCGCCCGCACCTTCGGCATCAGCCGGGTGCCAGCGGTAAAGGGGCAGGGCATGCCCGCCCATGACCCCAGGGTGGAGATAGGCACTGGCATCGGCTATGCCACCAGCACCCAGGGCGCCGACCACACCGGGGTCATAATCTATAGGGCAGATAGCCTGGAGCAGATGGTGGAGGCTACCAGGCTAAATCATATAAAGACGGCCGTCTGCGATACCATGGGCCTATGCCAGATGACGGAGCCCAGCCTGGAGGTGATGGCCAAGCTGGCCAGTGGCTTCTATGGCTGGGAGTGGGACGTAGAGGAGGTGACCGCCCTGGGCAAGTCAGTGCTCAGGGAGGAGAGGGCCTTCAACCGGGCCGCTGGCCTGGGCCCAGCCACCGATAGACTGCCCCACTTCTTCAAGGAGGAGGCGCTGCCGCCCAACCAGGGCACCTTCAACGTGCCCGACAGCGAGCTGGACAGGGTTATCGAGCTCTTGGACTAGATGCCCAGCTCCCGGGCGATGATGGTCTGCTGGATCTCCGAGGTGCCCTCGGTGATGGTGAACAGCTTGGCATCCCGGTAGTAGCGCTGCACCGGGTGCTCCGACATGTAGCCATAGCCGCCGTGGATGTGCATGGCCTCGGTGACCGCCTGCTGGGCCACCTCGCTGGCGAAGAACTTGGCCATAGCCACCTCCTTCATCCTCTCCTGGCCGTTGTCCACCAGCCAGGCGGCCCGATACATGAGCCAGCGGGCTGCCTCGATATCGGTGGCCATCCGGGCCAGCTTGAAGCGGATGGCCTGGAAGCGGGCTATGGGTTGCCCGAACTGCACCCGCTCCTGGGCATACTGGAGCGAGGCCTCAAATGCTGCCCGGGCCACCCCCAGGCTGCGGGCGGCATGGGAGACGCGGCCCCGGGCCAGGGTGGCTAACATGTATCCGAAGCCCTCCCCCGCCTCGCCCAGCAGGTTCTCCGCAGGCACACGGCAGTCCTGGAAGGCCAGCTCTCCCGTCTCGGCGGAGCGATTGCCCACCTTACTCAACTTCCGGGCCACGGTAAAGCCGGGGGTGCCCTTCTCCACCACGAAGGCACTCATCCCCTTTCTGGGGCCAGCCTCTTTATCGGTATAGCTCATCACCACTACGAAATCGGCTATGGGGCCGTTGGTGATGAACATCTTGGTGCCGTTGATGACATAGCTATCGCCCTCCTTGACCGCCGTGGTCTGGATAGCGGCGGCGTCGGAGCCGGCATTGGGCTCGGTGAGGGCGAAGGCGGCTATCTTCTCCCCCTTGATGGCGGGGATCAGGTACTTCTGCTTCTGCTCCTCGGTGCCCTGCCTCACCAGGATCACGGTGCCGATGCCCCCTTGCACCATTATGGCTGAGGCGATGCCCGAGGCGATGCGGGCTATCTCCTCTACGGCTATGCAGTCCCCTACCTTGCCCAGCTCGCCGGCCCCGTACTTGGCGGGGTGGGAGACGCACAGGTAGCCCAGGGCCCCCATCCTGGGGAAGAGCGCCACGGGGAATCTCTCCTTCTCCTCGGCCTCCTCCACCAGGGGCGCGATCTCCTTCTCGGCGAAGTCCCTTATGGCCCCCTGGAACATGGTCTGCTCTTGGGTAAATTCTATGAACATCTTCGCATCTCCTGGCTCTATTTGCGGAAGGCATCCCAATCTGGCTTACGCTTTTCCATAAAGGCCCGGCGCCCCTCCAGGGCCTCCTGGCCCTGGTAGTAGAGCTGCAATGCCTGCTCCCAGATATTTTCGATGCCGTGAATGGCATCGGAATCGGCGTTCATGGCTGCTTTGAGGAACTTGATGGCGGTGGGGCTGCGGGCCAGCAGCTCCTGACACCAGTGGTCCACCTCCTCCTCCAGCTTATCGGGGGGTACCACCTTGTTCACCAGCCCCATCTCCAGGGCCTCCTGGGCCGAGTACTGACGGCACAGGAACCACATCTCCCGGGCCCTCTTGGCCCCCACCAGCCGTTGCAAGTAGGCGGCGCCGAAGCCGGCATCGAAGCTGCCCACCTTTGGGCCCACCTGGCCGAAGCGGGCCGTCTCCGCAGCGATGGTGATGTCGCACAATGTGGCGAAGACGTTGCCCCCGCCCAGGCAGATGCCGTTGACAGCGGCGATGACTGGCTTGGGGATAAATCTGATGATGCGGTGCAGCATCACATCCCAGTAGAGCAACTCCGGGGTATAGCCGGCGCCGTCCACCACCTCGGTGACATCGCCGCCGGCACAGAAGGCCTTCTCCCCCGCCCCGGTGAGCACCACCACCCCCACCCGGGGGTCCATCTCGGCGTCTTGGAACGCCCGATACAATTCCTCGACGGTCTTGGTGCGGAAGGCGTTATAGACCTGGGGGCGATTGATGATGATCTTGGCCACGCCGTCCTTCTTGTGGTAGAGGATATCTTCAAACTCCATCGGCATCCCTCCTCATAGTTTGTCCACGTCCAGGAAGGCAAACCAGCCCTCAACGGACGGGCTTGAACTTGTAACCGTAGCGGATGACGCCTTCCTGCTCATAGAGCCTTCTGATGACGGCCACTACCTTCATCCCCACCTCCACCTGATGGGGGTCGCAATCGGTCATCTGGCCCACCACCACGGGCCCCTCCTCCAGCTTGACCAAGGCCACGGCAAACTCGCCGGTCATATTCTGGAGGTCGTCGAACTCGGTGGGGGCAGCCCCGGAGGCGATGATGGTAAAGGTATGGACCTCGCCCTGGCCGCTGAGTTGGACTCCCTGGAAATCGGTGGCGCCGCACTGGCCGCAGGCTGGCTTGGGGGGAAACCTGATGTGGCCACAGGCCCGGCATTTCTGGCCCACTAGTCGGTACCTGGCATCGATGGTATTGAGGTAGGTGGGGAGGGATATGTAGGCTGCCATAGCTTTACCTCATCCTGCGGCCGTGCTCAGGATACGGCGCAGCTTCAAGTAGGTCACATAGTCCACATAGCTCTTGTTGTGGAGATAGTCGGCCACAGTAGGGGCCAGGCCCCTCCGGGCGCTAAGGCCTTCCCCGGTGAGCAGGCTAAGGGCATCGCCGGCGCCGGAGCCGTAGGAGGCCACTACCACCCGCTGGCTGCCCTGGGCTTGGTCCAAAACGGCGGCCAGCCCCAGAAGGGTTGAGGCGGCGCCGGTATCCCCGGTGAGGGGGACCAAATGGCCCAGGTTCATCTTCTCCCGGGCAAACCCGAACTTGGCCACCCCCCGGACCGGCCTGCGGGCGTCGGGCTGCTGCAATACCACCTGGTCAATATCGGCCGCGGTCTTGCCCAGTCTCTTCAGCAGGCCATCGATGACGGTCTGGAGCACCTCCTCAAAGTGGGTTACCCTTAACTCCAGGTCACGGGTATAGGGCTCACCCTGCCGCCGGAAGCGCTCCCCCAGGGTCTCGCGGGCATAGGAAAAGGCGGCCTCCATCACCGCTACAGGGTCGCCCTCGCCGAGGACGAAGGCAGCCGCCCCCGCCCCCAGGGCATGCTCCAGATTGCTGTCCGGCGCCGCCAAGGGGCAATCCGAAGCCACGGCCAGGACCGGGCCCGGGCCTTCGGCCCGCACCCGGTCC
>Ga0180909_166_pt1 | contig 16513 bp, 12 predicted proteins | sample Deesub1362A_J573_FD_124296 | JGI IMG/M metagenome (GOLD analysis project Ga0180909, IMG submission 124296) | Dehalococcoides sp. JdFR-54 | reverse complement strand
AACAGGCAGAGCAGCTGACTCTTAATCAGCGGGTTCGAGGTTCGAGTCCTCGGCGGCTCACTCCGAAGCGGGCGACCAACCGATTACGGCCTACCCCGCCGCTACGAGAGGGGGCTCCCAAAGTCGTACTTGCGAGCAGGTGGGTCCAGCCTCATTCCCCAGGGATGGGGGGTGGTGCCGCTGTGGGCGTGGGGAAAGGCGTTGCGGCCTCCGCCCCCGGGGGTAGCTCGACCGAGACGGGCTGGTTGTAATTGCCGGCAGTCAGGCAAAATGTCATTTCTATGGCCAGCTCAAAATCCGCAGCCACTGGGAGACCCAGCTCCTTGAAGTCATCGGCCGTTAAAAAGCAGTCCAAGGCCATTTCGGCTTTCCGCAAGAAATAGGTGCCCTTGGCTACCCATTGCCCTACAGAAATGTTCATGAACTCGCCGAACAGGCTCGAGAGCGTCGTAAGATCGGGGGGCTCTTGGCCCAGTTGCTCGCCAAATAGCTGCTGTGCCTGCATTGCTTCCAAGAATTTTTCCGTCGTGGGGATAACCTCTAGGACGTAGCAATCCACGCCCTCCATTTCCTCCGTGCCCAACAGGTTGATTTCTGCGCCCTCCAGGATATTCACTTGCTGCTGAATCAGTTGCGCGGTCTCCCAGGTGCCTGCGGGCGTTTCCGCTTTTTGCCAGCTGACGGGCTCTCCTGGGACTTCCACCTTTGCGTAGAACATATCGCCCAGCAGATAGCATTCCATTGTCGCTTGTGCCGTCCCTTCCTGGGGCGCTTCAGCTATCACGGCGATAATCGCCTTCATTTGCTTAGCTTCCTTGTCCACCGTTATGTCGTAGTCCATCTGCATCTTCCACTCAAATGCCCGTCCGGCGCCCTTGACCATCATGTTCATTATCACAGCCATATCCGCCTGATAAGTCTTTACCCCTTGCCATGATTGCTGAGCATAGCCAGCTATTTCGGCTGGACTGGGCCATATCTCTAACGTAGCAAGGGCGTTGCCTAACGTGACGTCATAGGTTCCGGCAGTGTCTTGGGTCATTGTAAAGGACACCGTCTCACTGCCCCCAGCGCCAACGGTGACCTCCTTGGTTTCCACCACCCTCTCACCGACGGTCAGACTGGCGCTATAGGTACCCTCGACCTCGCCCACATTGGTGATCTCCGCCTTTACCGTGATCGTCTCCCCCGCTCCCGCCTCAGACGGTATGACCAGTAGGGAGCTAACCTCAAATTTTGCCGGCTTCAGCGCCTTGAAGGTTCCCGTCAATCCGTTGACCCCCACAGTGTGGGTTCCTGGTGTCTCCTCAACCAAGGTGAAAGACACCGTCTCCGTCACGCCCGGTGCCACCACCACCTCCTTCGTGGCCGCTTCCATCCCGTTGACCCGGAGCGTGGCCACGTAAGTACCTTCTGTGCCTCCTATGTTTGCCACGTCTGCCGTGATGACAATGCTCTCCCCAGCCACCACCTCAGAGGGCGTGATCTTGAGAGAGCTTACCTCGAATTCCGCTGGCTTCTTGCAGGCAGCGAGACCAATCGAGGCCACCAAAACAAAGGCGATAAGAAAGAATACGGCGATACCCCTTCTCTTCATTGTATCCCTCCCAACCTTGATATGGGTCAGCCAGCATTGCCCCGGGATGGCTGGCCCGGGCACAAAGACTATTGACCAGCGACTTCGCCAAGATAGTATGCGCCGGGGTCTTCGCCGGCAAAAACCTATCCGGGGGCACTATAGTCGTTCCAGCAAACGAGGCTGAAGCAGCTATAACGCCACTGCCTTGAAGTAGGTGGGTTATCCGCCCCGCACCCCTTCCTCTGCGGCCCGCAGCTATATGAGCAGGGACGATGTAGGCTCTAAGCCAGCAGCTTCCTCTTGAGCCCTCTGCCTAGGCACATCATACTCGGTCCCAGGCGAATGTCAAGGGCTCCCTATTTTAAAGGATCTCCTTGCGCCATATCAGTCTATCTTCAAGGCTACCGCTGTGATAGTCGCGAAGTATCTTTACAAGGGCATCTACGGCGGCATTGACTATGCGCTCCCCCTTTTCACGGGTCCCGGCGGAGGGGTCGCCCATAACGCCCGGAACCCAGGTGGCGGCAGCCATATCGACCAGTTCTGGCTGGAGGTAAAGCTGCAAGGGCGTCTCCATCTCGCCGGAGTGACCGATGGAACCTTTGTCAGACTGGCTAATCGCCTTCATTTGCTCAGGGACGGCTGGCATATCCCAATAGGTGTAGCCCAGTGAAGGGACGCCCTCCTCATCGGCCAACTTGAGCTGCATCGCGGCCACGACGGCGGCGTTACCACCATGACCGTTGAGGAAGAGTATTTTCTTGAATCCATGGGCATGAATGCTAGCCGCAACCTGGGTTAGCAGTTCCACAAGGGTATGGTATTTGAGCGTAATGGTGCCCGGGTAATCCATATGATGGGGGGAGTACCCGGTCCAGATCGGGGGTAACACCAATACCGGGAATTCGTCTATGGCCTGGGCTGCGCGTTGGGCGATGGCAAAACAGCAATTGGCATCGGTGTTGACTGGCAGGTGATTTCCATGCTGCTCGGTTGAGGCCACTGGAATAATGACTATGGCATCGGCCTTGACAGCCTCTTCAAATTCGGGTCGCCGCAGTTCTTGCCACAAAACCTTCTTCATCTGTGAAGCCTCTTCGTTACTGTTTTATCTGGCGATTTCCTGATGGTAGGCGAACAGAGCGGGAATGCCACCGGTATGAATGAAGACGATCGTATCTGTTGACTTGAAGCGTCCCCTCTTAACCAAATCAATAAGCCCGGCCATGGCCTTGCCCGTGTATACCGGGTCGAGGAATATGCCCTCGGTTTGGGCCACCAGTTTGATGGCATCTATACATTCTTTGGTCGGTATCCCATAGCCTTCGCCTATATATGAGTCGTTGATTTCCAATTCATCCGGCACAACTCTGACACCGAGACCCAGGAAATCGGACACGGCATCAGTGTTCTTTATGACCGCTGCCACGGCGGCGTCCGTATGGTTGAAAACGGATATGCCCATAACCTCATAGCTTGCCCCCAGGTATTTTGAGCCCAACGCCAGACCGGCCTGGGTCCCCCCTCCACCATTTGCCAGCACCACATACTGGGCGTCTATGTTCTGTTCCTTTAACTGAGTTATGAGTTCATCAGCGGCATCGACCCAGGCCACGGCACCCAATATAGCTGAGATGTCGGGGATGGTATGCCGCATAATAAACGGGTTGTAGCCCCTGGCCCGCAAGTCGTCGGCAACCCTCTCCATCTTTTCAGACACGATATCTCCAAAGGCGTCACGTATGTCGGTAAGTTCAAGTATCTCGACATCGGAGTCCAGGATATTATGTAGCAGGAGATTCCCCTGGGTCTCAATATGAACGCCCTTTATCAACACAAAGCTTGGTTTCATCCCCAGTCGGCGTGCTGCCGCAGCTAACTGGAGGCAGAAATTAGACTGCGAGCTGGCTGTGCTTATTGCCGCATTGGCCCCACGCTTCTTAGCTTCAGCCAAGATAAACTCTAGCTTGCGGCATTTGTTTCCCCCCAGTGCCAGCCCGCTCAGGTCTTCACGCTTGATGAAGATGCGCGGACCACCGAGGATCGAGGATAGGTGCCGCGCCTCGGTGAGCGGGGTTGGGTAAAGGCCCAATCTTATTCGCGGCAGCTTTTCAACCGCTGGTAACACGTAAAGCCTCCATAAGTCAAATTCTTCCTACATAGCCTCTCATAGTCAGCGGTTCCCCAGGAAGGGCACCAGTGTGCTTTCCCTTTTCTACCACCATTTTCCCATTCACAAAGACGTACTCTATGCCCAAGGGGAACTGCTTCGGATTGGCGAAGGTGGCCACGCCGCTCACCGTAACCGGGTCAAAGACCACGATGTCGGCTTTCATGCCATCCCGCAAGATGCCTCTATCCCTCAGCCCAAACCTTTGAGCGGGGAAGGAGGTCATTTTTCTGATCGCCTGTTCCATAGTCAGGACCCTCTCGTCCCTTACCAGCTGCCCCAGTATCTTGGGATAAGTGCCATAGGTTCGGGGATTGGGCATGCCACCAATTCGCAGCCCATCCGAGCAGAACATGTGTGCCGGATGGGTTATCATGACCTTCACGTCATTCATATCGCCGCCGAAGGTATAAAAGGCCACCTCAAGGTCTTCCTCTATCATCAAGTCACATACTGTGTCCCAAGGGTCTTTGTTAAGCCTATCGGCAGTCGCCGCCACCGTTAAGCCTTCGCACCACTTATTTTTCTCCGTTTTGACTGCGCTTATCACCATCCCCTCTATTTGCCCCAGAATCTTGGAGGACTGGCCGCGCATCCTATCCCTATCATTCCTATTTTGGAGTCGCCTCAGGAGCTCATGGGGCCCACCATTATGGGCCCACTGGGGCACCGCTATATGCATTGTGGTGCTTCCGGCTTCATAAGGGTAGGCATCAAAGGTGAGATCAACCCCACTCGCTCTGGCATCGTCCACAAACTGTAACATCCTGGCCGTCTGTCCCCGGAGGGGTATTGTGGCGAAGTAGTGCGAGATATGTACCGGGCAACCACTGCGTATCCCTATCCTCAGGGCTTCTCTGAACCCGTCGAAAACGCCATCTCCCAGGTCATACCGCACATGGGTTACATAAACCCCACCGCACTCGGCCACGGTCTTGCACAGTTCGACCAGTTCATCTGTGGTGGCCCAACTGCCGGGGGGATACTGCAGTCCGGTGGAAAGGCCAATGGCCCCTTGGGCCATTCCTTGCCGTATCATATCCTGCATTTTCCTGATCTCGTCTTCGGCGGCGGGACGCCCCTCCCACCCCACTGCTTCCGCTCGAAGACAGCCGTTGGGGACGAGGTAAGCGATGTTTGCGGACGTTTTGTGGCGGAATTGCTGGAGGTATTCGGCAACCGAACTCCAGTTGTAGTCCAGCTTGGGGCGGCCATCCACCCCCGAATAAAGCAGCAACATCATCTCCAAGTTCTTCTTTGAGAGCGGCGCATAGCCTATTCCATCAAGCCCCACTATCTCGGTGCAAATCCCCTGCATTATCTTGGGCTCGTTTAGCGGTTCCGATAGGGCAATCAGGTCAGAATGGGTATGAACATCGATGAAGCCAGGAGCTACTATACAGCCCGAGGCATCGATGGTGTTTGCCGCCTGCACCGATGAAGTGTCGCCCACCAGGATCTTTAGTCGGTCTGCCTCTATGGCGACATCGCCTTTAAAGCCAACATTCCCCGTCCCATCGACGATCGTGCCACCCCTTATTAATACATCAAACATCTCGCCCCCCAGTTTTATCTTTTTACCATGGCCCTACTATCCTCGGACCCACCACCGCAGTGGGCAGCCAGCAGGAAAGCGCCGGAATATATGTGGTGAGGAATAGAACCGGTAAACCGATGACGAGCACGAATATCAGCATAGGCGCCACCAGTCGCTCATAGGGGACGCCGGCCAGACGGGAGCCCACAAAGATGGAGATAGCATATGGTGGTGTAGTCACCCCAAGACCGACATTGACCACGATTATGGCCCCCAACTGAACAAGGTTCACGTCTATTTGAGTGACCAGGGGCATTATCAGTGGCACGGCTATTATCAGAATGGGAATGCCATCTATGAACATCCCCAAGACCAGTATCAGCATGTTCATCATAAACAGTATTAAATACTTGCTTTCGAATGCCCCGATCATGGTCTCTGCCATGCTCTGGGCCACCCCTTCTCGAATCATGAGTCTGGTAAAGACCGTGCCAAAGCCGAGCAATAGCGTAATCATCCCCAGTGTGGTAAGCGTGGTCTGGCAAGCCGTCCAGAAGTTCTTCGCTCGCAGTTCCCGGTAGATAAATATACCAACGATCAGGGTGACCACGACGGCAATGGAACCCGCCTCGTTTGGTGTGAATACACCCCCATAAATCCCGACCAACACGATGAGGGGGATGGCCAGGGCTGGCAACGCGCCCCAGGTAGCTGCCCCCAATTCCTTTACCGATGCCTTGAACGTTGTTGGTAACTCGGGGATATCCTTGCTGGGCAGCATATAGCGGGGGCAAAGAAAGGTATTTACCATCATATAGCCCCCGGCGAGCAGAAGGCCGGGGAAGACGGTGGACAGGAAGACGGCAGCCACCGACTGCCCGGCAACAAGGCAGTAAATCAGCACCGGGACGCTGGGGGGTATCAGGTATCCCAGGAAACTGGAGCAACACAGGACGGCAGTGACATACCTTCGCTGGTATCCGAACCTTTCCAGCTGGGGGACCAAAAGGGGAATGGTAGCGGCTATGGTGGGGAGCGATGAGCCGGTCAAGGCGCTCAAAAACAGGATGGTTATTATGCCCACGTCCACTAGTCCGCCCTTTATCCTCCCCACCAGGGCATAGGCAAAGCGAATGAGGCGGTCAGCAATCCCTGCCTGGGCCATCAAATTGCCGGCGAAGATGAAGAAGCTTATGGCCATAAGGATATAACTATCTATAGCAGAGTAGGCTGTTCCGGCCAGCCATACTAGTGACTCGTCCATGAGGATTATGGCCACCACTGTGCATCCCAAGAAGACCCAGCACAGGGGAAGCCCGATTATTATTCCTACGAAGAACAGCAGTAGCCCGACAATGATCCCGAATTCCATTTATGCCTTTTTACTCCCTCTTACTCCGAGACCTAGCCAGGCAATTCCTTATCAGGTCGCTGATGTCTCTCCGGGCGATGACCAGCAAGTGGCCCAATACGAAGGCCAAGGCGACAAACAGAGTGATCTGTAGCCAGCTCATATTAAACCAGCGCACCAGCGTGCCATATTCGGGGTATTTCATGGCCCGCAACATGAATTGATAGGCCACAGGGAGCAAGACGCACAATACAGCGATGGACAAAACGACCAGGAAAACACGGTAAATGGCAGCCCTGGTGGGCTTCCCCCTCACTATCCTCTCGCGGAAGAAATCTACCGCTACATGACCCTCTCGCCAGGTAGTTACTGCGGCGGCGACGAGCATAAAAAAGATAAAGCAATACAGTGCCAGGTCGCTGAACCACATCCCCTCAATGTGCAGCCAGTAGCGATTGAGCACTTCAATAAAGACCAGCAAAGTGGTTATGATTAGCCCAGCAACGCAAACAGCCACCTGGGCCGTCTGTACCCCGGATAGCATCCACTTCAATATCGACCTAGCGTATCTCACCAGAACCGTCCTCCATAGTGATATTACATAAGGCTATGGAACATTTAGCCCGAGCTTTGGGGAAGCTTTATTGGCTGGTGAGGGTGGGCGATTTGCTTATTAGTAGACCTTATCTTTGGCAGCCTCGAGGCTGCCAAAGATAAGGTCTACCACAGATTTCTAAGCAATCGGCCTCATAATATCAAAGCAAAGGGCCGCTTTCGCCGCTGGCCTTAGCCTCCCGCTGCCGCTACATATGCCTTTATCCGATCCAGCTCATCCAGGATCTTCTGCGTCATATTCTGGCCGGGGTAGTGCTTCTCAAGCCAGGGCGTACACAGCTCTTCCCAGATTGCGGGCATGTTTGCCCTTTCCCTCCACACTGCCCTTTCCTCTGCGGTGGGGTAGTAGATTTGGAGGCCGGCCTCTGCCAAGAAGTGCTTATACTCCGTGTTGACTCGGCGGTGCGCCTCGGCATCGCGTAGTTCCGCATCCTTGGCAGCCCTCATTATGGCGTCCTGGAGGTCCGGAGGCAATCCGTTCCACAGTTCCCTATTCATCACTATGTTGCCGGCGTCCCAGCCAAAACCAAGGGCAGTATAGTATTTCAGCACCTCATAGTGCCGCTCCTCTACCAAGGAAGGCCACAGGCTCCAGCACATATCTACAACCCCCCTCTCCAGGGCGCTGTAGAGCTCGGCCCAGGGAATAGTATGTAAGGTCAGGCCGGTGCCTTTGCCCATGTTCTCCATGCACCTCACATAGCCGAGGGAGGCGGAAACCCTCATCTTCTGACCCCTCAAGTCGTCGGGCGTTATGAGCGGCCTGACGTTGCTGCCAAGACCATAGGGGCCAAAGTAGGAACTCCAGAGGAGCTTGCCGCCAACCTCCTCCCAGGCCTTGTCCATCACTTTGTACAGTATCCCATCGGGGGGGCTATAGGCTAAGGCCGCTTCCTCGTAGGTCTCCACGGTCCAGTTCATCCAGTTAAGCATTCCACCGGGGACAATGTCCACATAGGGGGCGAAAACCCCCATTTCGATGGTGCCCTCCTGCATAGCATGGAATATCTCGGTGTGGCTACCGAGCAGGCCATCCGGGTAGAAATCCACCTTTATCCTTCCGTTGGAGTAGACGTAAATCAGGTCACAGAACAGGGCGATGGATTCGTTCCTCGTCTTTTGTGTCCACGGGGTCCCGAATCGCCATTTGTACTCCGGCTCGGGTGTAACTGTGGCTGTCTCTGTAATTGTCTTTGCTGCCGGGGCACAAGCCGAGACACATGCCATGCACGCTATAGTTAGGGCCAAAAATATGCTACCGATAGCTACAATTAGTTTTTTCCTTCTCACCCCGCTCCTCCTTATAGTTTTTTAAAACCAGATGATAACACATTATCTCATATGCCATCTCCCTATGGATATTTTTGAAGGTTTCTGGGCCTTCACGATAAATGATAGAACAGGTTTGTGGCGAATGTCAAGCCAGCCTTTGCCCCATAGTCAGCGATTGAGGCGATGGTACTGGATAAAGCGGCTCAGGGCCCTGGCCGCCCGACGCATGCTGGGATAGGTGGGTATCCTGGCAGCCCCCAGTTGGGTCTGAAGCTGGGTGAACATCTGCTGTCGCCATGGGCTGCTACCCTCGGTGGCGCCAATGACCACGGCCAGGGGTTTGCTGGAGGAGCGGCGTATCTCGAGCCAGGCCGATAGCTCCTTGTGCAGCAACCTTTCCTCCAGATGGGGCTCAAAGGGGCTATCGGTGGTGGCATTGCCAATGAGCAGGTCGAACTCCGGGCTCTGGGCCATCATCTTCAGGACGTCCTCGGCCTCTATGCCGGTCTGGAGCAGAATGGACTGGTCGGCGGGATTGCCCACCCAGTCCCAGACCAATGGGGCCCTGTCCTTGATGGCTCCCCTGATGTCATCGGGGAGGGGTATCACCTCAAGCCCTGCCTCGTGGCATTGGTCCGCGGCCTCAACAGTGGGGCCACCACCCCCTCCGGCTATACCCACCCGAACTCCGCAGGTCGGCGGTAGCCAGGCAAAGGTCACCAGGAGGTCGATAAGCTCCTTCAAGTCTGCGGCAGCTACAGCTCGCGCCTGGCGCAGCATCGCCTGCCACACCCCCTCAGAGCCGGCCAGCGAGGCGGTGTGGGACTGGGTGGCTCGTCTTCCTGGGCTGGTGCGCCCCCCCTTGAGGACGATCACCGGCTTGTGGGGGGTCACCTGCTGAAGCGTGCGGAAGAAGCGTCGCCCCTCTTTGACCCCCTCGATGTAGGCGCCGATGACCCGGGTTTCCGGGTCGGCGCCCAGATGCTCCAGGAGGTCGGCCTCATTGATGTCCAGGGCATTGCCATAGCTTATCACTTGGCTGAAGCGAAGCCCCCGGGTGCCGGCCCCCTGGACTATCAGAGCGGCATTGCCCCCGCTCTGGGACAGGAGCCCCACCGGGCCTGACTCTCGAGGCAGGTTGTAGCGAAAAGACAGGCCATGCCGGGGGTAGTACAGCCCAATGCAGTTGGGTCCTATGAGCCGGATGTGGTGACGCCGTGCCCGGGCCAGGAGTTCCTGTTCCAGGGCAGCGGCGGGCTGTCGGCCGGTCTCGCTGAAGCGGGCGGTGAAGAAGTGGATGAGCCCCACCCCCTTCTGGGCGCACTGTTCTACCAGTTCCAGCACCCCGGAGGCGGGGATGCAACTGATGACATAATCTACAGGGCCAGGGATATGGATTAGGCTGGGATAGCAGGGCAGGCCCAGAAGCTGGGAGAGGTTAGGGTTGACGGGATATACCGGGCCGTCGAAGCCATAGTCCAGGAGAAGGCGCACGTAGCGGTAGCCCTGTGTCCTACTGTCTGCCGAGGCTCCCACTACAGCAATAGAACGAGGCTGAAACAGCTCTCTCAGGTTGCCTCGTTCTCCCGATCTTGGCTGGGCCTTGGCCATGCTGGCTATAGCTTAACCAGCGGCCCTTACTTTGTCAAAGCCAGCTGCCCCGTGACTCTAGACAGAGGTGCGCTTTTGAGCTAAAATAGACACAGTCGGGGCGGTTGGCTCAGTGGTAAGAGCGCCTGCTTCACACGCAGGAGGTCATTGGTTCAAATCCAATACCGCCCACTGGGTTACGGTTTCAGGTTGGCCCAGGCGGCGCCGGGCAGCGTTGCCCAGCCCGGCATGGGAAACTGTGAGCACAGAGCCCGGACCCTGTCCCTCACGCTGGATATTACCGCGTCGTCGCCCATGTTTGTCAAAGTCTCTGCGATAAGATCGGCTATCGCCCGCATTTCCCCCTCGCCCATGCCTCGGTTAGTAACGGTTGGCGTGCCCAGTCGGAGTCCGCTGGTTATCGTCGGTTTTTCGGGGTCATAGGGGACTAGGTTCCGGTTAGCCACGATGCCCACGCTTTCCAGAGCCGCCTCCGCCTCGTTGCCCTTTATCCCGATGTTGCGGAGGTCTACCAGCACCAGATGATTATCGGTGCCTCCAGTCACCAGCCGAAGCCCGTGCTCTCCAAGTGCATGGGCTAGGGCCTGCGCGTTCCTGACCACCTGGTATTGCATCTGTACGAACTGCGGGGTTGTGGCTCGTTTGAAACATACCGCCTTGGCCGCGAGCAGCGGCAGGATGGGCGTACCCTGACAGCCCGGAAAAACGGCGCGATCCAATGCGGGGCCGAATTCTTGCCTGGCCAAGATAAACCCGCCCCGAGGGCCCTGTAGGGTTTTGTATAGTGATGAGGTTACAAAGTCTGAGTGGGGAACTGGACTTGGTATCACCCCAGCCGCCACCAGGCCTGAGATGTGGGCCATATCCACCATGAGATGCGCCGAAACCCTGTCTGCGATTGAGCGCAAGTGCTGCCAGTCGATCAGCCGTGGATAGGCGCTGGACCCAGCTACAATGAGCCTCGGTCGATGCCGTAGGGCAAGCATCTCCACTTGGTCATAGTCGATAACCTCGGTGTGCCGATCGACGCCGTAGTGGTAGAAACGGTATACCTGTCCCGAAAAGTTTAGCGGATGACCATGAGAGAGATGGCCCCCCTCGGATAAGCTCATGGCTAGTACGGTGTCCCCCGGCTTCAGGGCCGCGAGATACACGGCGAGGTTGGCACTCGTGCCGGAGTGAGGCTGCACATTGGCATACTGCGCGCCAAAGACCTGCTTTGCCCTGCGCACAGTCAACTCCTCCAGGGCATCGGCACATCGGCTTCCCGCGTGGTAACGTGCTCCCGAATAGCCCTCTACGGTCTTGTTGATGAATACCGAACCCGCTGCCTCCAATATCGACAAAGGCGCAATGTTCTCCGCCGCGATCAGGCTCAAAGTCTGCTCCTGCCTCGCCTGCTCCTCTTGTATGAGCTTGTGGACCTCTTCGTCTTCACAGGGTAAGTACTTCATATGCGGCCATGACTCCTTTCTATCAAATGGTTAAAATTCAACGCCTCGCCCCAGAACCACCCGGCAGGTCGAAACTTCATCTCTCCTGACCAGGCAGCCCTCAATTGATTCCATTCTACCACGGCAATCCGGAACTATGCAGCTCTTGACGGCTCATCGTGAGTCATATAACATTCATTGCTAGTTCTGGGAAGGGTGAGCGAGGTGGTATGCCATGAAAATCTATAAGGCTGCAGAGGAAAGGACTGTAGGCCACCTGATTGAGGACAAGGCCATCACCCACGGCGACCGCCCTTTCTTGTTTTTCAAGGACGATCGGTATTCATACAAGGATCTTCACCAGGGATCAAACCGTGTGGCCAATGCCCTCAGGGAGTTGGGGGTGAAAAAGGGCGATAAGGTGGTAACCATATTGCCTAATTTCCCGGAGTACCTTTATATCTGGTGGGGCATTGTCAAACTGGGCGCCTGGGAGGTCCCCATCAATAACAATTACCGAGGGGCGGCCCTGGTCGATGTAGTCAATCGCAGTGATGCCAAGCTAGCCGTTGTGGGCGCTGGACTGTTCTTGAATCGGTTTCGGGCCATTCAAGATGATCTGGACAACATCGAACAGGTGGTGGTGGCCCATAGCCTGAAAGAGGCGCCGCCGGCTGCCGAGGAGCGCGGCCTCAAGTTCAACTCGTATGCGCTGGCTGACCTTATGACAGCCTCGGCAGACTCGCCTGGTGTGCCTGTCTTCAACTGGGACCCGGAGTGCATATTCTATACCTCTGGCACCACCGGCCCACCTAAGGGGGCCGTGGTCTCCCATGAATATTTTATCTACTTCGCCGAACAGAAGGCGCTCCATATGGAGACCACAGCCGGAGACGTGATGTATAACTGCCTGCCCATGTATAACCCCACCGGCCAACTGGAGACCTGTCTGGCTGCCCTCATAGGGGATGCCCAGTTCGCCCTGGCAGAGGGCTTCAACGCCAGAACTTTCTGGGATGACATCAGAAAATATAACTGCACTGAATTCGTCTCCATGGGAGGGATACTCTCCTTAGTGGAGAAGGAGCCACCCCGCCCCGACGACGCCAATAACCCCTTGAAGAAAATATACATCGTCCCCCTGCCGGTGGATTTCCAGCAGCGCTTCGAGAAGCGGTTCAATGTGCAGATGGTAGAGATCTTCGGCCAGACCGAGACTGGCATCGTCACCTACCGCGACCTGCATAACCCGGTAATGGGCTCGGCGGGCCGGGCGGTGGAAGGCTACGAGGTGAAGATCTTCGACGAACACGATAATGAGGTGCCCCCCGGCACCGAAGGCGAGATCGTGGTCCGACCCAAGAGGCCCCACATCATGATGGAGGAGTACTACAAGATGCCGGAGAAAACGGCGCCGCGCCTTCGCCACTGCTGGTGGCACACCGGCGACCTGGGCAAGATGGACGCCGAGGGCAACCTCTATTTCATCCGGCGTAAGGAGGAGTGCATCCGGTTCCGGGGCTTTCTTATCTCCACCACAGACGTGGAAAAGGTGGTCTCTCAGCATAGCGCCGTATTGGAGTGTGCCGCCTACGGCGTCCCCGATGAGTCCGGCCAGGAGCAGGATGTGATGGTGGCGGTGCGCCCGCGGGAGGGAATGGCTTTAGATCCGGCCGACTTGCTCCGCCATGTGGAAAAAGACCTGCCCTACTATATGGTGCCCCGCTATGTGCGCTTCGTGGAGGAGTTCGAGAAGACCCCCACCATGAGGATCATCAAGGCCGGGCTGGAGAAGGAGGCGGTGACGGCAGATACCTGGGACCGGCGCCGAGCCGGCTTCAAGCTGAGCCGGGAATAGCCGAGGACCACGCCCCGTTTAAACCTTATTTGAGGAAAGGAGCAGCCAAGCCAATGGCCTCAACCGATGCCGAAGCCAAACTGAAGTGGCTCATCGGAGTCCACTTGCCCGAGAACCGTAACCAGTGGGCCCTGGAGTGGAGAAGGCAGGGGAGGAGGGTGGTGGGGACCCTGGATTGCCTCATCCCGGAGGAGATCTTCTATGCCGCCGGAATGCTGCCCTATCGCATCATCGCGAGCCACAGGGCGGATACCCCCAATGCCCACCTATGGCGACCGGTGGATGTGTGCCGATACTGTAACCACGTCCTGGAGTCCCTCCTCACCGGCGAGCTGGACTTCCTGGATGGCCTCGTCTTTACCGATTGGGATGACGATGAGCGGCGCCTCTATGATGTTAGTCATCACCTGGGCAAGCCTGCCTTTAATTACATCATTCACGTGCCTCACCAGAACTCGGAACTGGCCTATAACTACTATGCCAAGAGCCTGCGCCGCTTCATCTCGGACCTTGAGACCGCCCTGGAGGTAAAAGTAACCGACGATGCCCTGTGGGAGGCCATCAAAATCTACGACAAGATGCGCCGCCTCCTCATGAAGCTCTATGAGTGGCGCAAGCGGGAGGCGCCACCGGTCTCCGGCGCCGAGGCACTGGGCATAGTCCTGGCCGCCTTCTTTATGCCCAAAGAGCGGTATGTGGCTGAACTCGAGTCCCTGATGGACTATCTGGAGAGCCGCCAGACGAGCCTTAAGCGGCCCCAACATCGGTTGCTGGTGGCCAGCGACCGGCTGGACAATCTGGGCTATATGGAGCTCATCGAGGAGGAGGGGGCCGTGGTGGCCATGGACGACCTGGACACGGGCTCCCGCTACTTCTGGCAGACGGCGGGTAGCGATAGCGACCCACTATATGTTCTGGCGAGGAGATATATCTCCAAGCCCGCCTGCCCCCGAATGTTCTTCTTCGACCAGCAGGTGGAGCAGGTGGCCCAGTGGGTTAAGGAATACAACATAGATGGCGTCCTCCACCTGCCCCATATGGGCAGCTTCGATCGCCTGTGCTGCAACCCCTATTTCCTGGAGAGGTTGACCGAGTTGGGCATCCCGGTGATGACCTTCCTCAGGGAATACCACCTGGCCAATGTGGGTCAGCTCAAGACCAGGATAGGTGCCTTCCTGGAAACCCTCGAGGCCAGGGCTCGGCCAGGATGATCCTCGTGTGGACCTCTCCCGACAATATATGGCAAGATTTTAGGGGGCAGTATGAAAAACAGGGAAGTAGATGGCGGCAAGCTCTTCAGAGAATGGGCGCAGAAGTATGACCGGCGGGTCAGGAAGATAACCGAAAACCCCAGGCCGGGCATGTTCAAGGGCAACATACTCCTCTATGAGATGATGCGGGACTACTGCCGGCGTGAGCTGGAGGCTTGGGAGTCGGGGAGACCTATGCCCGTTGTTTATACGGTGGGCAACGCTGCTCATCGCCTGTGGATGGCTTGTGGCTTTCACACCTACGTGCTGGACTGTTTCAGCGATTACCTGACTCGGGAACAGGCGCCGTACTACCTGCAACTGGTGAGAAACCTGGGCTTCCCCGACAATACCTGCGACCGGGTGCAGGCCATGGCAGCCATGGGCATATGTGGCCACCTCCCACCCCCATCCATGGTGGTGGGTGAGCTCAGCGACTGCGACCCGGGCGCTCAGGCCGCTCTCTGGGCCGGGCGCTACTGGCGGGTACCCACCACCAGCCTGGATATCCCCTTTGAGCAGAGCTTCGAGGCCGTGGAATATGTGGCTGAGCAGCTCTGGGAGATGGTGCATCTCGCTGAAAGGGAGTTCCCGGGCATCAAATACGATGAGGCAAGGCTGCGCCAGATGCAGGCCTGGTATCGAGAGGCTGCGGCCCTGGAGCGCCAGATCCTGCTCATCAGCAAACACAAGCCCTGCGCCGTGGCTGGGCGCAACGCCCTGAGAATGCCGCCACGGCTCCTCTACGCTGACCCCAGATATCCGGAGTACTTCCGCATCCTCTACCACGAACTCAGGAATCGCCTGGACAGGGGCGAGAGCGTGGTCAAGGACGGCGATGAGAAGTTCCGCGTCTTCTGGATGTGCAGTGCCCCTTTCTACGAAGACCCCTTTGGATTTTTAGAGGAGCGGGGGTGCGCCATACCCCTCTACGAGGAGGGGCCCGGGGTGCCCGACAAACACGTCCCGGGGGACGAAGGGTCGGCCATCAGGTTCTTCGGGCGCAAGCTGGAGAACCCGGTGCAGGAGGAGGCCGGCGTCATCCTGTGCAACCATTGGGCAGCTACCGGCGAGAGGCGTGTCCGAGAGGTACTCCTGCGCTGCCAGCAAGTGGGCATCGAGGGACTGATTCATTTCCTTCAGCCGGGGTGTGAGACCTGCAACAACCTGGCCAGGGTCTTGGGAGACAGGGTGGAAAAGGAGCTGGGCATCAAGAACCTCTACATCGAGGGCTGGGCCCAGGATATGGAGAAGCACAACGAGGCCGAATTCGAGGCCAAGCTGGATGACTGGCTGAAGGTGTGCCTGGCCGAAAAGGAGGCCCGACAGAAAAGCCGGTGATGAGTTCTGGCAGTGCAGTCCCCCGATTATCCCTTTTGGGCCTGCTATAGAATAACCCCTTGGCTTCTAAGCTCCTGTATCTTCTCCTGAGTATATCCCAGTCCCAACAAGGTCTCTTCGGTGTGCTGCCCCAGGGCCGGGGCTGTCGACCTTATCCTCAGCGGTGTCTTGGTCAATTGGAAGGGGGCTGCCACGAACCTGACCCTTTTCCCGGAGGCATGCTCCACCTCGGGGAAATAGTTGTTGGCCAGGGCCTGGGGGTCGGAGATGACTTCAGTGGTATAGCTTTGGGGCGCCCAGGCAAACTGGTACTCGTCGAAGATCTGTGCCCACTCCTCTCTGGTCTTGGTAGCAAACACTTCATCCAAGATGGCAATGGCTTCCTGGCTATTGCTGCATCTCTTCTCGTGAGTATCGAAGCGGGCATCGCTTATCAAGTCCTCCCGGCCGATGGCCTTACAGACATCGGCCCACCAGCGGTCGGTCTGAAGCATGA
>Ga0180909_110_pt1 | contig 18261 bp, 21 predicted proteins | sample Deesub1362A_J573_FD_124296 | JGI IMG/M metagenome (GOLD analysis project Ga0180909, IMG submission 124296) | Dehalococcoides sp. JdFR-54 | reverse complement strand
CAAGCCCCTGGAGATTGTGTTCATTTCTTGGCTGGCGCTGGTTCCTCTATCTCCTCCTCCAGCTCAATGAGGCGTTTGGCCAGGGCCACGCATCGCTCCAGATTGGCGGTAGCCCGGATCACCAGTTTGGCTGCCTCGGGAGAGCCGCCCCCGTGCATACAACCGGGGACGCCGGCGCCCAGGGTGAGCCACTCGATGAGGCGGGCTATCTTCGCCCTGGCCTCCGCCGAGGAGACCGCCTTGAGATACTTCTGCACCAGATGGCCGTAGTTGGGGTCGTAGAAGTCCCGGCACGAGGGCATGCAGCCGGTCTCGGCGATGCCCCCGCCTATCTCTTGGGCCAGCACCTTGGTCTCGTAGGGCAGGGTAGCCACATAGACCTTGTTCACATTGGCCAGCAGGGGGTGGCACAGCCAGGCCCCAGAGGGGTGGCGCTGGCCCAGGGCTGAGGCAGCCACCCCCATGCCGAAGGTGGTCTCATTGTTCATGTACATCTTGGTGAACTTCTCGGCGAAGGCCCTGGTGGGGATGCCATTGGCCCGGGCGATGAGGGCGGCGGCGCCGACCATGACATCCCCCCTGCCCCGCCACACAGCCCCCGATAGCCGAGCGGTAGGGCATGATAAAGTTCATCACGGCATTGAGGGAATACTTGTACTCGCCGCACATGAAGACCCTCTCCCTGGGCACAAATACGTCCTCAAAGAAGAGATAGCCCTGGGTGATGCCGCCCATCTTCACCGGGATGTCGAAGCCCTCCTCGTGCTCCCGGGTATCGCTGGGGTGCCGGGCCTCGACGATGGTCAGCCCTGGGGCGTCCTTGGGGATGACGAAGGAAATGGCGTAGTCCCTGTCGGGCTCCCGGTAGCCCGCCCCTGGCAGGACGAAGACCTCGTTGGCGGCGGCCGCCCCGGCGATCATTATCTTGGCGCCGCGAACCACGATGCCGTCATCCCGCACCTCCACCAGGCGCAGGTTCATATCGGGGTCTTCCTGCTGGGAGGGGGGCAGGGTGCGGTTGCCCTGGGGTCGGTGAGGGCTCCGGCCACGGTGAGGTCGTTGGCCTGGGCATAGAGGAGCCATTGCTTGAGGCGCTGGTGATAATCGGTGCCCAGCTCCTGGTCCATTTCGTAGGTAGTGGCCCACATGGAGTTGAGGGCGTTCCAGCCGGCGCAGCGGGCCCCGGTGCAGGTGCCGGTGAGGTGGAACATGAGTCGCTTCAGCTTGCAGTTGGCGATCATATCCTCGGCGCTCTGGTTGATGGAGAGGTAACGGGATATCCTTTCGCCGGAGAGGTGGGAGGTGGTGGCAGCCAGGGCAGCATGCTCTGGGTCGAGGGCGGCGGCGAAGGTCTGGGCATGACCCTCGATGCAGCCCCGAGTGGCAGGGTGGGNGGTCACATCCTGGATGAGCTCGCCGAACTTGTGAACATTGGGCCTCATCTGGCGCAGGCTCTGTTTATATTGCTCAGGGGTCTTCAGGGCCATGGTCTTCCTCCTCCGCTTTTGTGGAGATTGTAGCGGCGTAAGATCGAGGTGTCAAAACACAGAAGGAGAGCGGTTGACACCTGCCCCGGGTATGCTACAATCGAAGGGCATGGGGAAGTGTCGGAACTGGCAGACGAGCATGACTTAGGATCATGTGCCTCTCAGGCGTGGGGGTTCGAATCCCCCCTTCCCCACTGAGGGCGCTTGCGCACCGATTTGGGCCTGCTGTCTTCAATGCCCTGAACCCGCTATACCGGTACTACCACAGTTACGGTTGTTCCGCTACCCGACTCGGATTGTACCGTTAGGGCACCACCCAGTAACTGGGCTCGCTCCTGCATCCCGGCCAGGCCAAGCTTACCAGCCTTGGATAGATCGCCCAGTGTCTGCGAAGGGTCAAACCCCTTGCCGTTGTCGCTGACGGTTATCCTGGCCTTCCCCTCGTCGAACTCCACTATGACCTCAGCCCTGGTTGCCTGAGAATGCCTCAACACGTTCCTCAATGCCTCTTGGGCAATGCGGAACAGCACCAGCTCCACCTCAGCGGGGAGTCGTCGTTCACCGCCAAGTGCCTTGACCTCCATAGCTATCCCTGACTGTTCGGCCATATCGGAGGCCAGCCACTCTAGCGCTGGAAGTAAACCCAAATCATCCAGCATGGGCGGGCGCAAATCTCTGCTAAACAAACGCACCCCTTGCAGGGTATCCCTAAGCCGATCACGCCAGCCTTTTATCAGCTGGATGTCGTCTGGCGATAGGCGCTCATTATTGCGGGTAAAGTCCTCCAATTGGTGAGACAGGGCGATAAGCTGCTGAGCAGTCTCGTCATGGAGCTCGCGGGCGATGCGCTTTCTTTCCTCCTCTTGGGCCCTGGTGATTTGCTGAATATAGAAGTGCAAGTTCTCCTGCATTCGTCTTTGCTCCGTCACGTCCCTAGCAATATGCTGGAAGCTTGGGGCCTGGCCAGCGGTCATGAGCAGATTCGTTGTCAGTTCTACGATCGCCTCCGTCCCATCCTTCTTGACCAGTTTCACCTCGCAAGGGCGGTCAGGAGCCTTGCCTTCTAGTAGCTTGCTTTCTATATCTCTGATGCTCTCCAAGTCCCTCTCTGGGAACAGCCTTGCGGAGTTCATGCTGTTCAGTTCCTCTGGGGCATATCCGGTGAGTTTTCTACAGGCATCATTGGCCGTCAGGATGTTGCCCTCCAGGTCGTGAACCCAGATAGCATCACTGGCGTTCTCAAAGATGTCTCGATACTGTGCCGCTATTGCCAGTTGCTTTTGGTAAAGATCGGCGTTTTCCACAGCGATGCCGATCTGACTTCCGATGGCAGTGAGCAACTCTACCTCTTCGGCAAGGAATTGGCGCGGGCGGCGATTCATCACACAAAGGGTGCCTGTAACCAATCCCCTGGCTCTCAGGGGGACGATGAGCTGGGCCTGGATTTTCTCTCGCCGCACCATCTGCCTGGTCAGCCTTGGGTCGTGGGAGGCATCTTCCACCAGCAATGGCTGCCCGGTCTGAGCCACCAGCCCATTGAAGCCTTCCCCTAGCTTGATTCGGTCTACATCGAGGGCGAATCTATCAGATACCCCCTCATAAGCCACAAGCCTGAGTTCCTGGGCCTCTTTATCCAGGGAGAATATCAGGGCAGCCTCCACCTCCATCACTTCCATGACCATATCGAGGGCGTCGCGCAAAACCTGTCCCAGCTCCAGGGAGCGGCTGAGCATGCCGGAGATGGCGTTAAGGGTGGCCAGCCTTTTTTCATTGCTCCGCGAAAGTCTAATATGGGACTGAAGGTCCTGTTGCACCGTTTCCAGCTCTGTTGTTACCTGTGTTACCTGCTGGCTTTGCTCTTTCGCCCTCAGCTGGGCCTTGAACCAGAAGCAGGCCAGGGCACCACCGAGGAGGACGCCTGCTGACTCAAGCAAAGCATCTGGAGGGCCTGGGGAAATATAAAGGGCGCGCGGCAACACCAGGAGTAACACAACAAAGCAGGTTGCCAGCCCTGCCCTTAGCCCGAAGATATATCCGGCATAGATTATGGGTATCAGGAACAGAATCCGATCCAGCGCATGTCGGGTTAACCCGAAGTGGGCGCTGGGAGCACTTGTGCTCGCTATGCCCAGATATTCAGCATAGTGAAGGACGGAAAGGACCGCCAATATGGCTAGGATGAGCCAGAAATGGACACTCCGCACCGCCTTTTTCAGTCGGATAGCCCTTTTCGCTAAAGCCATGTTCAAGATACCCTTCTTCGCTGGACGGGATACTCATTCTATCTCGAGGTCTTCTAAAGTAAACCATCCCTTTTTAAGGCCATGGACAACCGCTTCGGTGCGCGAGCCGACCCCCAGTTTATTGAAGATGCTTCCGAGACAGGCCTCGATGGTGCGCACGCTGAGGAAAAGCTCCCCGGCGATATCCTTATTGCTCATCCCCCTAGCTGCCCTTTTGAGCACTTCGACCTCCCTTTCGGTGAGGAGGCTTAATGTGGCATCATCACCGGGCTTGATCGCAGGCTTTCTGAATTGCTCCACCACCTTGCGAGCAACCGTGGGGTGAAGCACTGAGTCCCCCCGGTGCACCGGCCGGACAGCCTCCACAAGCTCCTGTCCGCTCACATCCTTTAGCAGGTAGCCGGCAGCACCGGCCTCCAAGAGGGCGAAGACGTACTGGTCGTAATCATAGGCGGTGAGTGCAAGCACAGCGGTAGCGGGGCAGAGGGTCTTGATCCTTTTCGTTGCTTCAATGCCATTGAGTTTGGGCATGGCGATATCCATCACAACCACGTCAGGTTTGAGTTGGGTGGTCAGTCGCACTGCCTCCTCGCCCTCGCTGGCCTCGCCAACTACCTCCAGGTCATGCTCCCGGCCGAGAAGCTGACGGATGCTCTCCCGCACTACAACGTGGTCTTCAGCGAGTAGGATCCTGATCTTGTCCATACTCAGTCTTGGCTTCTCCATTGCTGAATATATCACTTTCGGGGGAAAACCGCAATCAGAAGCGGTGAAACCCACATCAAGATGGAACTTCTTATAGGGTTTCCCCTACAAGAGAAAGGGGGTACTTACGGATGGAGGGGGCCACCAAATGTAGTTCAATATAAGAGGCTGACGGCAACGAAGAAAAAGGGAACAAAAAGCTAAAAGTCGGAAGATGGTGGAGACAGAGAAGCCCGCTCTCGATTTTTGGCACGACAAGACGCCCTGTTGGCAGATGTGCCACTGCCCCGAAAGCATAAAGAATGGGTGCCCAGCGCCCAAGTATCCATCCTATCCCTGCTGGGAGATCGAGGGCACATATTTGAAGCTAACCGATGACGGAACCGACGGCAAGGATACTAGCGTATGTCAAGTGTGTCGAGTTTATAAGAAATACGGCCAAGGTAAGCTCATAGAGATAAAGCTCTTTAACAGGGGCGTTGATGCCTATTTCAGGTCCCTGAAAGAGAAGGCTAAAGTGCCCGATAAATAAATCGGGGCGTCGATTTTTTTCCGATGGTCTCGAGAACATGGGTTGGACCGGAGCACAAGGAGCAAGCCTTATGGCAAAGGGTTCTGCGCCATCCAAAGCATGCATGAGCAGCGGTGGGGCTGCCCTTTGGGACGGCGACGGGATTGAGCGGGAGGTAGCCCATTATCTCATTCACCTCGTTTCCGCGAATCGGCTATCCCCCAATTCGGTGGAGGCTTACCGGCTTTCCTTACTTGGGGAATTGGCGCCCTTTCTCAAAAAACGGGGAAGGCGGAGGGCAAATGAGGTCACACGCCAGGACATCGCCTCGTTTGCGGAGTACCTCTGGCGCGAGCGGCACAACGCCCCCGCTACGATAGTGTCGAGGCTGTCCGCAGCAAGATCCTTTTTCGACCATCTGGTAGAAGCTGGCAGCATCCCCTTTAATCCGGCGGCCAGGGTGCGAGCCCCCCGGGCGAAGAGGCAAGCTGCGGCTCCGTTAACCGAGGCGGAATGCGCGCGGGTGCTAGCGGCAAGCCAATCCAGGTGGCAAAACGGTTTCTTGAGCGACCGCAACAGGGCCATATTGCTGTTGATGCTGCGCGGGGGCCTGACCGCTGCCGAGGTAGCAGGCCTCAAAATTGACGATGTTGAACTGGAGCAGAGAAGGCTAAAGGTTAAGGCATCGGAAGGGGTCACCGATTCTATCCCGCTGGATGACGAAATGGTCTCCACACTGGGTTTATACCTGCGGGCAATGCCTCACACGGCCCAGGGACGGCTATTCGTGAGCTTTAAGGGAGCGGCGCTTACCGGGAAGGTCATCAATTATTTGGTGCGTAAGTGGATGGAACGAGCGGGTATAGCTAGATATGAGCGGAGCCGAGGCTTATTGCGACGCACTTTCATTAGCCACTTGCTCCAAAAGGGACATGATCTGGCGACCATTGAGAAGCTGGCAAGGCAGAGGGGGCTGAACCCGTTCAGATATTTGCCCAAGATGTAATAGGTTGACTTCGTCTGAAGGAGGTGGAAGGATGGCATACTTCATGTGCCGCCAGTGTGGCTACCTGGTGAACCTGGGGCTGGACGGGGATATGCCACCTCACAAATGCCCTGCTTGCGACCAGACCTGCGCCTTTGTCAATGTGACCTGCTACAGGCCAGAGTGCGGCGGTGAGGGGAATCCAGACCCAGAAATTATGGGACATGTTTTGGGCGGAATAGCGGCACGGAACAAAAAACCTGAGCTTAGGGGGTGAAGTTATGGAATGGCAGCTCGTAGTAGCGCTAGTGTTCGGGGTGGCCATTGTGCTTTTCGTACCTACATTGGTTTGGGCCATGGTGGTCAGTGGTGTGTATCAGGTCATTCGTGACACGCGGCGAAACAATAGGAACCGGGCCCGCTAAAGAAGGCGGGCACGAAGGGCTGAGGCCGGCTCCTTGGGCCCATTTGAGGGCGTCATTCCGGCACATCTAACATGCCACGGCTTTTGACGGGCGGAAACTGACAATGGGAGGAGGAGGGCTTGATGGATAAATTGGTGGAAGAGATCTGCGCCATCCCTGGGGGCGAAGGCATCCGCCTCTGTATCCAGTGCGGGACTTGCACCGCATCGTGCCCCAATGCCAGCAGAATGGAGCATACGCCTCGGGAGCTCATTGCCATGGTGCGGGCCGGCATGGGGAAGGAGGTCCTATCCAGCAACTCCATGTGGCTTTGCTTATCTTGTTACCTCTGCACTGTGCGCTGCCCCAGGGGGATTAAGCAGACTGACCTTATGCATGCTCTGGAGTGCCTGGCTGTTCGTCAGCACCTGAGCACTGCGCGAACGCGCACCCCTATCATGTATAGAAGCTTTAGCGACTTTGTATATAGCATCGGCAGGGTGCCGGAAATGGGATTCATGATTTGGTTCTACCTGCTGACTAATCCCTTGCGCGCCCTGAGGATGATTCCAGTGATGCTGAGCTTGCTCAAGCATGGGCGCATATCCCTCAAGGCCAGAAGGTTGAGGCCAGAGGCAGAGCGGCAGCTTAAAGCGATTCTGGACAGGGCTGAGGCACTGGGAGGGTTGTCATGAGGTATTATACCTACTTTCCCGGCTGCTCCTCCTCAGAGGGGGGCGCAAAGGCATATGGGTGGTCTGCGCAGGCTGTGGCCAAGGCTTTGGATGTGGAGCTCATCGAGCTGGAGGATTGGAACTGCTGCGGCTCTACGCCATATACCTCTGTCGATGAGCTAGCCTCCTTTTGCACCTCGGCTCGCAACCTGGCCCTGGCCGAAAAAAGAGGGCTCGATCTGGTAACACCCTGTAGCGCCTGCTATGTCATCCTGAGCAGAACCAATTCGTACGTAAAGGGGTACCCTGAGCTGAGGGCCAAGGTAGGTGAGGCCCTGGCAGCCGGTGACCTAGAGTATCATGGAACTGTTAGGGTGCGGCACCTCCTCGATATTTTCGCAAATGACATCGGCTATGACGAGATCGCATCCAAAGTCAAAAGGCGCCTTGGTGGACTGAAGGTAGCCCCTTACTATGGTTGCCAGGTAGTCCGGCCTGAACCAGGCTTTGATCACCCCGAATCGCCCCAATCGCTGGATCGCTTGATAGAGAGCCTGGGGGCAGAGGCCACTCGCTTCCCTTTGAGGAGCCGCTGTTGCGGAGGGTCTTTAATCATATCTGAAGAGGATCTGGCTTTGGGGTTGATCCATAAGCTCCTGGACAGCGCTTCAAGCGACGGCGCTGAGTGCATTGTTACCGTCTGTCCCTTGTGTCAAACCAATCTGGATATCTATCAGGGCAGGATCAATAAGAGGTTTAAAACCAACTTTAATCTGCCCATCCTATTCTTCACCCAATTGATGGGTGTGGCGTTCGGGATCGAGGGCAAGGACTTGGGTTTGAAGAAAGGCATAGTCCCGGTCGAAAAGGTGCTGGCACAGTATATCGAGCGATAAGGAGGATAGGGTGGAGCGAAGAATCGGCGTCTATATCTGTCACTGCGGAACCAACATCGCTGGCACAGTGGACGTTGGCAAGGTAGTTGAGTTTGCTCGCGGGCTGGACTCGGTGGCGGTGGCTCGGGACTATCGGTATATGTGCTCCGACCCTGGGCAGAATCTTATTAAGGAAGATATCAGGGAGTTGGGGCTTAATCGGGTGGTGGTAGCCTCTTGCTCGCCCCGGATGCATGAGGCCACCTTCCGCCGTGCCTGCCAGGAGGCGGGGCTAAATCAGTATCTCTTTGGGATGGCTAACATCCGGGAGCATTGCTCCTGGGTGCACGGGGATGGTGACATGACCACGGAGAAGGCCAAGGCCCTGGTCAGCGCCGCAGTAAGGCGTGCTTACTACCAGGAGCCCCTGGAAACAAAAGAGGTCCCGGTTAACCCGAATGTCTTGGTCGTGGGCGGGGGTATTGCCGGGATTCAGGCAGCCCTGGAGATCGCCGATTCCGAGCACCAGGTTTACCTGGTGGAAAGGGAACCCAGCATCGGTGGGCACATGGCCCAGTTCGATAAGACCTTCCCCACCCTAGACTGCGCCGCCTGTATTCTGACCCCTAAGATGACCACGGTAGGGCAGCACCCTTACATCAAGCTTATGAGCTATAGCGAGGTGGCGGATGTCTCCGGCTATGTAGGCAATTTCAGGGTCAAAATAAAGAGGAAGGCACGCTATGTCCATGAGGACAGGTGTACTGGCTGTGGCGAATGCGTTAAAGCCTGCCCCGTTGAGGTGAGGAGCGAATTTGAGGAGGGTTTGAGCAAGCGCAAGGCTATCTACATCCCCTTCCCCCAGGCGGTGCCCAATAAGTATGTTGTAGATAAACGGGGCTACCCACCGTGCCGGGTTGCCTGTCCCGCTGGCGTCAATGCCCAAGGCTATATTGCCCTTATCTCCCAAGGCAAGTTCAAAGAGGCCCTGGAGGTGGTGAGGAGGGCCATGCCCTTGGCTGCCGTCTGTGGCCGGGTGTGCACCCACCCCTGTGAGGTGGACTGCGAGCGGGGAAGGGTCGATGAACCCCTGTCCATCCGGGCCCTGAAGCGCTTTGCGGCTGACTACTGGCTTAGGGTGGGCAGAGAGAAGGCGCCCCCCATCGAGAGGACCAAGGAAGATAAGGTGGCCATTATTGGCTCCGGACCGGCCGGCCTGGCTTGTGCTTATGACCTGGTTAAGAAGGGCTACCCGGTGACCGTCTTTGAGGCCCTCCCCCTGGCCGGTGGCCTGTTGCGTTACGGCATCCCTGAGTATCGTTTGCCTGGGAAGGTATTAGATAACGAGATTGACTACATAAAAGAGGAAATTATCAAGGTCAAAGAGGTGCCAAAGGAGGGGGTACAGAGGAAAGCCAGGGCTGCCGTGCCAATGCTCGATCCGGGGAAACGGGCGGGCTCCTTTGCTGAGGTCGAGCTAGGCCTTAACGAAGAGGCCGCTATTGAGGAGGCTAAGCGCTGCTTGAACTGCGCAGCATGTTCAGAATGCCTGGAGTGCGTAAAGCTCTGCGAGGCTGGGGCCATCGATCACGAAATGCAGGATGAGTTCGTTGAGGTCGAAGTGGGCAACATAATTGTGGCCACTGGCTTCCAGCAATTTGACCCCTCGGTCATCCACCAGTATGGCTACGGGCGTTATGATAATGTCATCACCGGCCTGCAGTTTGAAAGGATGTCCAACGCCTCAGGGCCGACTGGGGGGAAGGTTGTCCTCGCTGATGGTCGAGAACCGCGGAGTGTAGCTATTCTGCACTGCGTGGGAAGCCGTGACCAGAACTACCACAAATACTGCTCGCGGGTTTGTTGCATGTATTCGCTGAAATATTCTCACTTGCTGAGGGAGAAGGTTCCTCAGGCTGATATTTATCAGCTATATATCGACCTCCGTTGCTTTGGCAAGGGATATGAAGAGTTTTATAACCGGCTTCAGGAAGAAGGGGTTAACTTCGTAAGGGGACGCGCCGCTGAGGTCACTGATTTAGCGGAGACGCCTGATGAGAAGGGAAGGCTTATCGTGATCTGTGAGGATACCCTGATCGGCCGTCAGCGGCGCATCCCCGTCGATATGGTCATCCTCAGCGCTGCCCTGGAGCCCTGCCCCGATGCAGACCAAGTCGCCAGGACCTTCTCCCTCTCCAGGAGCGCAGACGGCTTCTTCCTGGAGAAGCACCCTAAGCTGGACCCAGTGGCTACCATGACCGACGGTGTCTTTGTTGCCGGTTGCTGCCAGGGTCCGAAGGACATCCCTGACACAGTAGCCCAGGCCTCAGCAGCGGCGGCGCGAGCGCTGGCTACGATCAGCAAAGGAAGGGTCGAGATCGAGGCCGCCACGGCGGTCATCGATGAGAAGCTTTGCGCTGGCTGCAAAATATGTAACGGCCTCTGTCCCTATAACGCCATCTCCTTTGACGCGGAGAGAGGGGTTTCCTCTATCAACGAAGCAATGTGCAAGGGCTGTGGCGCCTGCGTTGCCGCCTGCCCCAGCGGAGCCATCATCGGCAAGCACTTCACCACCGAGCAGATTATGACGGAGATCGAGGGGGTGCTGGTATGAGCTTCGAGCCAAAGATCATAAGCTTCTTATGTAATTGGTGCTCCTACGCCGGCGCTGATCTGGCGGGCACTTCACGGGTGAAGTATGCCCCTAATGTGAGGGTGGTGCGGGTAATGTGTAGCGGAAGGGTGGATCCCATGTTTGTGGTCAAAGCCTTCCAAAGCGGGGCAGATGGCGTCCTGATCTGTGGCTGCCACCCTGGTGATTGCCACTACTCGGAAGGGAACCACAAGGCGGCCCGGCGCATTCCCCTGCTCAAGAGGATGCTAGCTCAATTAGGGATCGAGGATGAGCGGGTGCGTCTGGAATGGGTCTCCGCTTCAGAGGGGGATCGCTTCGCCTCTATCGTCAACGAGATGACGGAGCAAATAAAGGGGCTGGGGCCTTTCAGCCCTAATGGCGGGGGATAGAATGGCTAAGCTGAAATTGGCTCTATATTGGGCCGCCGGCTGCGGTGGCTGTGACGTCGCCGTCCTCGACATCAACGAGAAGATCGTCGATGTTGCTGAGATAGCAGATATCGTGCTCTGGCCGATCGCGCTGGACTTCAAATACCACCATATTGAAGCGATGGAGGACAAGGCTATCGATGTCTGCCTGTTTAATGGCGCGGTAAGGAATTCGGAGCAGGAGAGGATGGCCAGATTGCTGCGCGCTAAGTCCAAGGTGCTGGTTGCCTTCGGCTCTTGCGCCTGCTTCGGCGGCATACCAGCGCTGGGCAATTTCACCGACCGGGCTGAGATATTCCAGCGGGCCTACGTCGAGGCACCATCAAACGATAACCGAGATGGAACCTTGCCTCAAATTCAGACAAAGGTCAAAGAGGGAGAGCTGGAACTGCCCGAGTTCTTCGATACGGTATTGACCCTGGCGCAGGTGGTGGATGTGGAGTACTTCATGCCGGGTTGCCCGCCGCCAACGGACCTCATCTTGAAGGTGGTAGATGCCCTTGCCACCGGACAATTGCCCCCTCCTGGTGCGGTGATCGCCTCGGATAAGACGCTCTGCGATGAATGTGAGCGCGCGAAGGAGGAGAAGAAGATCTCCAAGATTTATCGTCCTCACGAGATCATCCCCGACCCCCAGAGATGCCTTCTGGAGCAAGGGATAATATGCTGTGGTCCGGCCACCAGGGGAGGTTGTGGCCTCAGATGCATCAAGACCAATATGCCCTGCCGCGGCTGCTTCGGACCACCGATGGGGGTTCTCGACCAGGGGGCGAAGCTGGTTAGCGCTATCGCCTCCATTTATCAGACCAATAGTGAGGAAGAGGTCGCCAGGATGGTTGAGGAGATAGTCGATCCTGCGGGCACCTTCTATAGATTTGGGCTAGCGGCTTCCATGTTGAGAAGGAAACGAATGCAAGGGGTAACCCATGAAGAAGATCACCATTGATCCTATAACCAGGTTAGAGGGGCATGGCAAGATAGAGATATTCCTGAATGAAGAGGGCGATGTGGAGAATGCCTACCTTCAAATACCGGAGCTTCGCGGCTTTGAGAGGTTCTGCGAGGGAAGGCCGCTTGAGGAGATGCCTCGGATAACCCCTCGGATCTGCGGCGTCTGCCCCGAAGCCCATCATATGGCCTCCACTAAGGCCACCGACGCGGTTTACCACGTAGACCCCCCTCCCGTGGCGAAGAAGCTCAGGGAGTTGTTCTACTCGGCACACATGATACACTCCCATATCGCCCACTTTTATGCCCTGGCTGCCCCCGATTTCGTTTTGGGCCCTGCCAGCGACCCCGCCCAGAGGAACATCCTGGGTCTGATAGCTAGGGTTGGGCTCGAGGTTGGCAGGGAGGTGATAAAACACCGTGCTTATGCCCAGGATATACAGGCGGCCATCGGGGGCAAGGCAACCCATCCGGTCTGTGGCCTGCCGGGAGGGATGAGCAAGGCGCTCACCGAGGAGGAACGCCGCGACTTCGAAGAAAAGGCTAAGAGCTTGGTCGAGTTTGCCAAATTCTCGCTGAAACTGTTCGACGATGTCGTCCTGGCTAACAAAGAATACCTGGATTTGATCGTGGGCGATGTCTACACTATGAGCAGCTACTATATGGGCCTTGTGGATGCCAACAACAAGGTGAACTTCTATGACGGCGATATAAGGGTTGTAGACCCCGAGGGAAAGGAGTTTGCCAAGTTCAAGCCTGCCGACTACCTGCAACACGTGGCTGAACACACCGAGCCCTGGTCCTACCTCAAGTTCCCCTTCTTAAAGAGGGTTGGCTGGAAGGGGCTGGCCGAGGGCAGAGAAAGCGGGGTCTATCGCGTCAATTCCCTGGCCCGGCTCAATGTGGCCGACGGCATGGCAACCCCCTTGGCTCAAGCCGAGTACGAGAAGATGTACCAGGCTCTCGGAGGCAAGCCAGTTCATGCCACGCTGGCATTTCACTGGGCGCGGCTCATCGAGCTCTTATATGCTGCTGAGCGACTGCTCGAGCTCTGTCGGGACAGGGAGATCACGGACCCCGGTGTCCGAATCCTCCCCACGGCTACCCCGGACGAAGGGGTTGGTGTAGTCGAGGCTCCTCGTGGCACCCTCTTTCACCACTATCAAACGGATGACAGGGGGCTCATCAAGAAGGTGAACCTGATTGTGGCTACAGCCCACAATAACCCAGCCATGAACATGGCGATCAGGAAAGCGGCGCAGCGTTTGATCAAGAAGGGGAAGGTGACTGAAGGGCTATTGAATATGGTCGAAATGGCATTTCGCGCCTATGACCCCTGTATGGCCTGCGCTACCCATAGCCTGCCAGGGCAGATGCCGCTGGAGGTGGTTATCCGCGACAGCCGGGGAGACGTGGTGAAAAGGCTGAGTCAACACTTGCACCCGAAACCGCTGGGGATATAAAGGATTGGGGAATGAAGACGTTGATCCTGGGTCTGGGCAACCCCATTCTCAGCGATGACAGTGTGGGTCTTCGTGTTGCCAGGGCCCTCGAAGGTCGGCTCAACGAACAAGGGGTGACGGTTATGGAGACCAGCGTGGTTGGTCTGGGCTTATTGGATTTGTTGACTGGCTATGATAGGGCTATCATCATTGACGCCATTCAGACGGTGGGAGGAAAAGCGGGCCAGATTTATCGCCTTGCCCCGGATGCGTTCCATTTCACCCGGCATGCTGCCCCACCCCACGATGTAAACTTGGCTACTGCTCTCGAGCTTGGCAGCAGGCTCGGGTTGGCTTTGCCCCGGCAGATCGTTATCTTTGCCATCGAGGTGGCAGATGCCAGCACCTTTGGCGAGGAGTGCACACCTGAGGTAATGAGGGCGATCCCCGTTTGTGCCGAAATGGTTGTCGAAGAGCTGAATGGAAACCATATTTCTTCAACATAATAAGGCGAGGAAGTAGACAAGGCTGACTAGTTCCTCGAGGCAGAAAAAGGCTATCCTATGGTTTCAGGGTAGCCTTTTTTTGGCAGGAAAATCGCAACCCGATAGCCTCTTGCCGCTATAGTTTCGTTTTCATCATGGCCTGTGATATACTATTTTTGGACGGCAGTCAGATCGTTGTTTCGAGGACAGTATCTGCAGTGTTCGCCGATGAGGCTACGAAAAGGAAAGGCTCCGTAGCAGCATCCCCGTCTCAAATCGCCCCGGGCTCAGCTTCAAGTACCACATCAGCTGAAGAACCTGTCATTTTCTACTCACGGTGGTGCAAGCAGTGTGGCCTGTGCGCCGCCTTCTGCGCCCAAGGGGCTATCGAGGTAGAAGCAGAGGGCGATCCTGTATTGTCTAAGCCGGAACGCTGCAATAGCTGCGGATTGTGCGAGGTGCTGTGTCCAGACTTTGCCATTGCCGTGCCCGCCCGACACGCCAAGACCTAGTTGGTGTCCGTATATGGCACCTATAGCGTCACCTTTTAAGAAGTCAGACGGCAAAGGTTTTTGATACATGCCTCGCCGACCCAAGGGCAGTCATAAGGGGCTAGAAATACGGCTCCTGCAGGGCAATGAAGCCGCAGCCGAGGGTGCTCTGGCTGCCGGGCTGGGCTTTTTTGCCAGCTACCCCATAACCCCTGCCAATGAACTTTGCACAGTGCTCTCCCAGAGGCTCCCTAGAGAGGGGGGCATTTTCATCCAGATGGAGGACGAGATAGCCAGCATCTGTGCCGTTATGGGGGCCTCCCTGGCGGGACTCAAGGCGGCCACTGCCACCAGCGGCCCTGGCTTTTCCTTGATGCAGGAAAGTATCGGCTATGCCGCTGCTGCTGAGATACCCTGTGTTATTGTGGATGTCCAGCGGGCGGGGCCCAGCACAGGTCTGCCCAGCAAACCCTCGCAGGGGGACGTGATGCAGGCCCGCTGGGGTCTCACGGGGACCACCCCATAATCGCCCTATGCCCCAGTTCCGTATTGGAAGCCTATAGACTCAGCGCCCGGGCCTTTGACCTGGCTGAGCGTTATCGCACCCCGGTAATCCTGCTCCTGGATGAGGTAGTCGCCCACATGAGAGAACGCGTAGTCCTGCCCCTCCCCCCGGTCGAGCCGATATCCAGGCCCAGGGTCACGGTGCCGCCGGAGTGGTATTTTCCCTATGACGAGGCCAGTGGCAATGTGCCTCCCCTGGCCAGCATCGGGGAGGGCTATCGGTACCATGTTACCGGGCTCTTTCACGATAAGGCTGGATTCCCCACTACTCGCCTCGATGAAATCGACCCATGGCTCAAGAGGCTATTTCACAAGATTGAGGAAGGCCTTGACGATATATTGCAATGGCACAAGGAGCAGCTGGAGGACGCGGAGACAGTGATAGTGGCCTACGGGGCCACCGCCCGCTCCGCTCGCCACGCTATGAAGGAGGCCCGAACCAAGGGCAGGGCGGTGGGCCTCCTGAACCTGTTAACCCTGTGGCCCTTCCCCGAGGCGATAATCAAGAACCTGAGCTGGAATGTGAGGCGGATCGTGGTGGCGGAGATGAACCGGGGGCAGATCCTGCGCGAGGTGGAGCGCGTCGTCCGCGGCCAGGCAGAGGTGAAAGGGGTCCTGCGAGCTGATGGCGAGATGGTGAATCCTGCAGATATCCTGCGCGCTGTGGAGAGCTAAATGTCCAGAATACTGGCCGATGAACACAAATATCTGCGAGCCTCCAAGAAATTTCCCACCGTGTGGTGCCCCGGCTGCGGCATAGGTATAGTCCTGGGGGCTATTATCAGGGCCGTGGCTCGGCTGGGTCTGGAAAAGGACTCGGTAGCCATGGTTTCCGGCATTGGCTGCAGTGGACGCATGCCCGTTTATGTGGACTTCAACACCGTGCATACCACCCACGGACGGGCCCTGGCCTTCGCCACGGGCATCAAGCTGGCCAAGCCCCGAATGAAAGTCCTTGTGGTCATGGGCGATGGTGATGCCCTGGCCATCGGCGGCAATCACTTCATCCACGCTTGCCGGCGTAATATAGACCTGTCGGCCATCGTCATCAACAACAGCATATATGGCCTGACCGGCGGCCAACATTCCCCCACCACACCCCTTGGGGCCACCTCTGTGACCACCCCCTATGGCAACCTGGAGCCGGCCTTCGACATCGCCAAGCTGGCCGAGGCGGCGGGGGCAGCCTTTGTAGCTCGCAGCACTGTCTATCATGCCCTGGAACTCGATGGCTTTATCGCCCGTAGTATCGAGAAAAAGGGCTTTTCCGTGGTGGAAGTGCTCTCCGATTGCCCTATCCACTATGGCAGGGCCAACAAAATGGGCGGCGCAGTGGAGATGCTGAGATGGTATCGGGACAACACTATGACCGTAGCTGAGGCACAGGGCAAGTACCGGGGCAAACTGCTGCGAGGGATACTGGTAGACCGCGACCTTCCTGAATGCACTGAGGAGTACCAGAAGCTGCTGACTCGCCTTCAAAATGAGAGAGGCGCTCGATGAGCCAGCGTTACGAGATACGTTTGGCAGGGGAGGGGGGACAGGGTATGATCCTGGCCGGCGCTATCTTGGCGGAGGCCGCCGCCATCTATGATGGACGAAATGTGGTCATGACCCAGGCTTATGCCCCCCAGCAGCGGGGCGGCTTCACCGAGACCGAGCTTGTCCTCAGCGATGGCGAAATAGATTACCCCAAGATATTGGCCGCAAATCTGCTCCTGGCATTGACCCAGGACGCCTTCAACCGGCATAGCCGGCAAATGGCAAAGGGCGGGCTTATCCTCGTAGACCCCTCGTTGGTGGATGCCACCGAGGTTGAGGACGCCGACATCGAACGCCTTCCCCTGAAAGAGATGGCCATTGAGGTCACAGGGTCGGCAATGGCTATCAATCTGGTGGCGCCTGGGGGTGATCTCGGGACTAACCAAGTCCGTCTCCCTGGGGGCCCTCAGTGCTGCCCTGAGGAAACACTTCTCCGGGAAAAGCCGCCTCCTCAATGAGGCAGCCCTGAGGAGGGGCTTCGAACTGGGGAAGGCGCTATATGCCGAAAAGCGAGCTTTATTAAGAGCCCGCGGGCAAAATGTGCAGCCAGGCACAAGAAGAGGTGGGACCTATGGCTATGACGCAGGCCGCAAAGGGTTGCCCTAGCCCAGGGTTGTCGCCTTCTATTCGTTTAAGATAGCAACTGCTCGGCACCAGCCGGCACTTCCCCCAGCTAGTTTGACGGGAAAACAAGCCACCTTGAAGCCGAACGGCCGGGGCAGTTTATCTAGGTTAGCCAGTTTCTCCATGTGACAATACTCCCGTTCCATGCCGACCCGATGGGCGGCCCAGAGGATGCCGCTGTCTTTGCTTTCAGCGAACTCCTCCTTGATAGCCCAGAAGGGTCTGTCCCAGCCCCAGGCATCTATGCCCATCACCCTCACCCCGCGCTCGATAAGCCACAGCGTAGCCTCTCGGCCCATGCCGCAGCCGGCATCGAAGTACTCGGCTTTCCCCCAATACTTGTCAGCACCAGTATGAATCAATACGATGTCACCTGGCTTGATCTGATAGCCGATCTTCCGCAAGGCTGCTTCGAGGTCTGCCACAGTGATGACGCTACCCTTGGACTTATGCCTCATGTCTATAACCACGCCGTCGCCATAAAACCATTCAAGGGGCAGTTCGTCTATGGTTCTTGCCGGCTTCCCACCCGCGGTGGGGAAATAGTGCCATGGGGCGTCGACATGGGTGCCCGCGTGAGCATGGAGCTTCACATAGTCATTGGCCCAGCCCAATCCATGCGGGATGTCGGACTCATTACAACCGAAGAACCGGGCCATAGCTGCCGCACTTTTCTCGTGACTCTCGTGGACGAGCTCCACCGGCAATGGGTCGCTGGGGCTTTCCTCAATGGGTACGCTGAGATCGACAATCCTCACCATATCCTTTGTCCTCTCCTTCCCTCGGATTGGAAATTGTGCCTCGTGTTTGCATTATATTCCCCTGGCCCGATGGGTTTAAAGTCTAACCTCTTGTCTATCTTGGGGGAAATTGGTAAACTACCAGTTACGTCGTTTTCGCCGGCTAGGACCACCAGCCCCGAATGGTTGGGAGCTCTTCCGTCTCTGCCATAAAGGCCGCATTCCAGTATATCAATCGCCGGCTGCGGGAAGGAGGAACAGCTTGAAACAAAGGCGGGGTTTCTTTTATGGTTGGACCGTCCTGGCCATAGCCTTTGTCATTATGGCAGTCGGCTATGCCCTCAGGAACACCTTCTCCGTCTTCTATCCCGCCATCGTGGAGGAATTTGGTTGGGGGCGGCGCGGCAGCACCGCGCTCATGTTCTCCATCACCATCCTCGTCTATGGGTGGGTGGCGCCTGTGGCGGGCGGCCTTGTG
>Ga0180909_162_pt1 | contig 19494 bp, 21 predicted proteins | sample Deesub1362A_J573_FD_124296 | JGI IMG/M metagenome (GOLD analysis project Ga0180909, IMG submission 124296) | Dehalococcoides sp. JdFR-54 | reverse complement strand
GGCGGGTGGAGGTGCCCAGGTGCTGGCTCACGGTGACCAGGCGGCAGTCGGGGAGGCGGGGGAGCAACACCCAGGCCAGCTCCTCGGTGTCGTAGGCGGGATTGGCCAACGCCAGGCCCTTTTGGGCCAGAAATCCCAGGTCGAAGGCGATATGGTGACCTATTATCCTCTGGGGGCCGAGGAAGGCCTCCAGCTCCGCGGCGACTATGGGCCAGGGCGGGGCCTCCCTTAGCTCCCTGGAGCTGATGCCGGTGAGCACCTCAATGCTATAGGGCACCGGCCTGCCCGGGTCTACCAGGGACTGGTAAACGTCTAGCACGCTGCTGCCCTGGAACTTGACGGCGGCCACCTCGATAATCTCGTCCTGCTCCGGGCTCAGCCCGGTGGTTTCCAGGTCCAGGGCGATGAGGGTCTCGTCCATCTCGGCCTACCTATGGCCCTGTCGGCTCTATTTGAAGAGAAAGGGGGTCAAGAACCAAATGATGCCCCAACCCAGATAGCACTCCAGGAAAGAGCGGGGCACTCGGCCCAGCCAGCAAGCCAGCAGGAACTTCCACACCGGGAGCCGCAATGCCCCGGCGGCGATGCCCGCCAGGTCGAACATGAGGAAGGGGATGAAGGCGAAGAAGAATATGGTAACGCTCCCATAGCGCTTCATCCATTGCTCCGCCCGCTGAAAATACTGGGAACGCTCGGGGCGGATGAGGCGTCTTCCACCATAGCCTACGTAGTAAGCGCTGATCTCTCCCAGGGTGCTGCCCAGGCTGGCCATCACCGCTACCACGGCTGGGTTCCATTTGGCGGCCGCCGCCAGGACGAAGGCCAGGCCCGGCGCCGGAACCAGGACGGTGGCACTGCTGATGAGCGTGATCAGGAAAACAGCCACGTAGGCATAAAAGGAATACTCCTCCAGAGGCCTCTCCAGATATGCCTGAAGGAAATAGAAGAGCCGGAGAAACAGATAAACGAAGCCGCCAAAGGCGCTGAAGAAGGCGGCTACCTCCAACCCTCTCCTGGCCCGGGCCCATCTCCCCCGGGCCCGGGGGACGTAGAGACGGTCCCATATCAAATGCAAGAGGCCAGCTATATCCCGGCGACTGGGTAGCGGCACCTATGACCTCGCCTCCATCGTCTCCACTAGGTAAACCTCGACCCCCTGTCCCCTGAGATAATGATATGCCTTCTGAGCCCGGGCCCGCTGGGACATGAGGGTGAACAGGGTGGGGCCAGAGCCGGCCAAGTATACCCTCTGAGCTCCCGCCTTCGCCATTTGTTGCCTAAAATAGTCGAGTCCGGGGAAGACCTCGGCAGCCACCCTCTCGAAGACGTTAAACACTGTAGAAGGGTCAAATGCGCCCCCAGCCCTGAGCCTGGCTACTACCTGGCTGGTGTGTTGACCTTCGGTAAAGTATGTCTCCTTCAGGGCAGCATAAAGTTGTGCCGTCTTGCCCATTATCTCACCAATGGGGGGCCTTAGCAACAACACCCACTGCCTGGGCAAAGCGGGCAGTGGGGTCACCTCATCGCCCCGGCCCTCCACCAGGGCGGTCCCCCCATACAGAAAGAAGGGCACGTCGGAGCCCAAAGCACAGGCCACGGGCCAGAGCTGGTCACGGCTCCAACCCAAACCCCAGAGCCGGTTGAGGCCGATGAGGGCGGCGGCAGCATCGCTGCTGCCGCCGCCCAACCCGGCAGCTACCGGGATGCGCTTCTCCAGGTGAATTCGCGCCCCCTGCTCGCGTCCCGCCGCCTCCTGGAGGCGGCGGGATGCCTCCACCACCAGGTTCCCCGGATGCTCCAGGTCACGCCGAGTACAGGAAAACTCCAGCTCCCCGCTGGGCTCGAAGAATAGGGTATCGCACAGGGCGATGGTCTGGAAGAGGCTCTTGACCTGATGATAGCCATCGGGCCGCTTGCCCAGAACCTCCAGGGTGAGGTTGATCTTGGCCGGTGCCGTTACCAAAAGCATGCAGATTGATGGGTCTAATCGACTATAGCTATGGCATCGATCTCGATGAGGGCATCCGGGTCGAGCAGCCTGTGCACTACGATGCCGGTGGCTGCTGGGGGCTGGTCGCCCAGGAACTCCCGCCGGACCTGCGCCGTCTGTTTGTAGCTGGGCAGGGCCTCGGCCACGATGTAGTCTGTGGTCTTCACCACATCACCCATGGTGGCGCCCAGCTTCTCCAGCAGGTACTTGATATTGGTGTAGGCCTGTCGCGCCTGAGCCACCACATCATACTTGGCCACGATTCGTCCGGTAGCCGGGTCATTGCCCACCATGCCGCTGATGAACACCATGTTGCCCTTCCGGGCCGCCCCAGAATACGTCCTGCCCGTTTTGATCTCGAACTCCAGGCTATGCACCTGTCGTTGGGACATGACTGCCCTCCTTTCCCAGGGATTTCCCCAATTTTGAGGATAGCTTTGACCATTCCTCCAGACTCAGCGTTTGGGCGCGCCGGGTTGGGTTTATACCGATCTCGTTCAGCATCTCGGCCACCCGGTCGGGGGCCATTCCCAGACCCAGGGCCAGGGAGTTATGAAGCTGCTTCCGGGGGGCACTGAAGCCGGCCTCCACCAGGCTGAAAAAGGCGGCCTCAGCCTCCGGGGCCACCTTGGGTTGCGGCCAGGGCTCGATGCGTAACACCGCAGAGCTCACCTTGGGCGGGGGATAGAAGCTTCGCGGCGGTACCCTGGCTACCACCTGGGGGCTCCCATAGACCTGAACGCTTATGGCCAATTGGCTGAGGTGCCCCGGCCCACAGATAATAGCCTCGGCCACCTCCCGCTGGACCATGACCACCATGAGGCTGGGCTTGGCTGGTGCCGAGAGGAAATGGCGCAGCACCGCCGAGGTTATATAGTAGGGGAGATTGGCCACTACTTTATATGAGGGTTGAGGGGCCTTATCCTCAACATAATCTTTGAGTAAGCTAAGGGGACTCAGGGATAGGATATCAGCATTGATGACGGCGACGTTGGGATGGCGAATCAAGAGGCGCCTCAGATGGCCTGCCAGTCTCGGGTCTATTTCCACGGCCAGGACCCGTCCTGCCCGACGAGCCAGCTCCAGGGTGAGGATGCCCAGCCCCGGCCCCACCTCGACAACGATATCTGTGGGGGTTAGCTCCGACGCTGAAACTATGTCCCTCAGCACCCTGCGGTCGATCAGGAAGTGCTGGCCCCAACCTTCCCTCGCCCGGTGACCCAGGCGACGCAGCCAACGCCTGGTCTGAGCTACGGATAGCTCTTCCCCAAGGTCGCCCTGATCGTCTCGTGCTGGCAGCCTGGCCATCCCCATATGATAAAATGGGTCGTGCACCTGTTGTCGACCCAAACCCCCTGGCTTACCGTGCCAATCAGCTCCGGCCAGGCTGCCCTGCGGCACCCGGAGACATCTACTTACCGCTGCTTCCTCCCGGACCTGACGGGGTTCGTAGCCCTCCGCCGCGCAGGACCCGGCCTTCAACGCCCCTCGGCAGCGGCAGTCCCAAAGGGTCTGAAGGCCTCGAACAGGAATTCGGTCCCGCTATAGCGGGTTGCGGGTTCAGGGCACCGCTAGCTCCCCACCTAGCACGACCCATTGCCATGTTACCTTAAGCCGATTTGACTTGTCAAGCTAAGCCATGGCCGGCAACTCCGGGGCTTGTCTTGGGCAGGGGATGGGATGTAAAATAAGCCAAGACAGGAGGCCCAGGTATGAAGACGGGCAAGGCCAGGATCCGCAAGGCGGTCATCACCGCCGCCGGCTGGGGAACTCGGTTCCTCCCTATGACCAAGTCTCAGCCCAAGGAGATGCTGCCCTTAGTGGACAGACCCCTTATCCACTACGCCGTGGAGGAGACAGTGGCCTCGGAGATAGAGGATATAATCATCGTCACTGCCCAGGGCAAGCATTCCATAGAGAACTATTTCGACCGCTCCTTCGAGCTAGAGCATCTTCTGGAGCAAAGGGGAGATACCAAGCTACTGGAGCAGGTGCGCTTCATATCCAGCATGGCCAATATCTGCTATATTCGGCAGAGGGAGCAACTGGGTTTGGGGCATGCCGTCCTCACCACCAAACAGGTCGTCGGCCAGGAGCCCTTCGCCCTTCTCCTGCCCGACGACATCTTTGGCAGTCAGGTCCCTGTCCTGAAACAGCTCATGGAGGTCTATGAGGAATATCAGGGCAGTGTCCTGGCCGTCGAGGCCATGAGGTCGGAAGACCTGCCCCGATATGGCATAATCAAGGCCCAATCTTTGGAAAAGGGCGTCTATCAAATAACTGACTTGGTGGAAAAGCCCGCCAAGGGGGAGGCCCCCTCCAACCTGGGTATAGTGGGGCGTTATATCCTGACCCCTGAGGTCTTCGATATGCTGGAGAGGACGCCCCCGGGGAAGGAGGGGGAGATCCAGCTCACCGATGCCTTGAAATTGTTGCTGGAGCACCAGGCTGTCTATGCCTGCCGTTATGACGGCGTCCGCTATGATGCCGGCTCGCCCCTGGGTTGGCTCCAGGCCACGGTGGAACTGGCGTTACGCCATCCCGTCCTTGGCGCCGAGTTTACAGAGTATCTGAAGCGGAGGCGCTAGCCGCTCAGCGGCGCCCCGCCCCCAGCACCGCCAGGAAGGCCTCCCGAGGCACCTCCACCTGACCTATTTTCTTGAGGCGCTTCTTGCCCTCGGCCTGCTTCTGGAGCAGCTTTCGCTTTCGGGTGACATCGCCGCCGTAGCATTTGGCCAGCACGTTCTTGCGCAGTGCCCGTATCGTCTCCCGGGCGATGACCCGCTGGCCCACGGCGGCCTGAAGGGGGACATCGAAGAGCTGTCTGGGGATGAGGCTCCTCAGCTGCTCCACCACCGCCTTTCCCTGGGCATAGGCCTCGTCGGCATGTACTATTCTGGAGAAGGCATCTACGGGCTGGTTGTTGACCAGTATCTCCAGCTTGACCAAGCGGCCGGGCCTGTAACCTGAAAAGGTGTAGTCCATGGAGGCGTAGCCCTGGGTGCGGGACTTGAGCTCGTCGTAGAAGCCCCCCAGCATAGAGGTCAAGGGGATGTCATATTCCAGGAGCACCCGGGGCTCGCGCGAGGGCACCTCCCCCCTCGCCCCCACCAGATACTCCAAACGCCGATATTGCCCGCGGCGCTGGGTGGCCAGCTCCATGACGGTGCCAATGTAACGGCTGGGGGCAATGATGCTCAAGGACATCCAGGGCTCTTGGATCTGGCTTATCTCCTGGGGCGGAGGCAATGATGCCGGGCTTTCCACCGTTATCTGAGAGCCGTCCGTTTTGAGCACCTGGAAGGCGACGCTGGGGGCGGTGATGAGGAGGCTGAGACCGTATTCCCGCTCCAGGCGCTCCCGGACGATGTCCATATGAAGCAGCCCCAGAAAGCCGCAGCGAAAGCCAAAGCCCAGGGCCAGGCTGCTCTCCGGCTCATACACTAGGGAGGCGTCGTTGAGACGCAGCCGGTCCAGAGCATCCCGAAGCAGGGGGTAATCGCCCCCCTCCGCCGGGTAGAGCCCGGCAAAGACCATGGGCTTGATGGGCTGGTAGCCGGGCAGGGGGCTCGGGGCGGGTCTTGCCTCGGAGGTAACAGTATCCCCCACTTGGCATTCCCGGACATTCTTGAGGCCGGTGGCGATGTAGCCCACCTCTCCCGCGGCCAGGGAGGTCACCGGGGTGAGGCCCGGTTTGAAGACGCCCAGCTCCAGGACCTCTATGGTGCGGTCGCTGGACATGAGCCTGAGCCGCCCCGCCCTGTTGACCTCACCGTCCACCACCCGCACATAGGTGACCACGCCCTTATAGGGGTCATATACGGAATCGAAGATGAGCGCCCTCAGGGGGCCTTGGGCCTGTCCCCGGGGTGGGGGGATGCGCTCCACTATGGCCTGGAGGATTTCCGCCACTCCTACCCCCTCCTTGGCCGAGGCCAGAATTATCTCGTCCCGGGAAAAACCGAGGACGCCCTCCAGCTCCTCAGCCACCCGCTCCGGCTCGGCGATGGGCAGGTCTATCTTATTGATCACCGGTATCAGGGCCAGGTCGTGTTCCAGGGCCAGATACACATTGGCCAGGGTCTGGGCTTGAATGCCTTGGGAGGCATCCACCACCAGGATGGCCCCCTCGCAGGCAGCCAGGCTGCGGGAGACCTCGTAGCTGAAGTCCACATGCCCTGGGGTATCGATGAGGTTGAGCTGGTAGCGCTGGCCATCGGGGGCGAGCCACTCCATCCTCACCGCTTGGGCCTTAATGGTGATGCCCCGCTCCCGCTCCAGCTCCATCTGGTCCAGGAACTGCTCCTGCATCTCCCGTTTATCTACCGTGCCGGTAAGCTCCAGGAAACGGTCGGCCAGGGTGGACTTGCCGTGGTCTATGTGGGCGATGATGCAGAAATTCCGTATATACCTTTGCTCCATGTCGAGATTATAGTAGCACAAAGGCGAGACTCCCCTCAAGGACGAATTCCCTCTTGACCTGGGGAGCAAAACTGGGGACAATGGACTTCTCGAAGAAAGGAGGCGTCAGGTGGCCGATCCCGAAACTACAGCCGAGGTCCCCGAATATTATGTGGACAGCTTCCGCCTGAGCTCAGGGGCCTTCGGGGTTGCCCTTACCCTGGGGATAAGACCACCCCACCCCGAACCAGGCCGCCCCCCTAAGGATTTGGCCATAGTGCGGATGAGCCTGGAGCATGCCAAGGTCATGGCCATGATCATGCGGCGAACCCTGAAGGACTATGAGCGGGGGACCGGATGCCCCATCAACCTGCCGGCCAAGTTATGTAATGAGATGGGCCTGTCCCTGGAGGACTGGTAGGGATATAGTCTGGTAAAGGCTGGGAACTCCTTTTATCGGGGAGACTTCATGGCCATGAAGGATGCAGCCTGGCTGAAGCGGGCCTTATTCCACACGGGCAGTGGCCTGGCGGTTGTGGCAGCTGCCCTGGTTCTGCCCAGAACGCTGTTGCTCAGCTCCTTGGCCGGCGGAACCATCATGTTTCTATGCTTCGAATTGACCAGGCTCAGGGCTTCAGCCGTAAACAGGTGGTTTCTTCGGCGTTTCAGGTGGCTGCTGAGGGAGGACGAGGCTTCCCGACCAACTGGCAGCAGCTACTTTCTGGTCTCGGCTGTGATCGTGTTCTTGGCATTCCCCAGGGAGGTGGCAATTCTGGCGCTGTCGTTCCTGGCGGTGGGGGATGCAGCCGCTGCCGTCATAGGCCGAAGGTTGGGGGGGAGGAGGCTGCTGGGCAAGACCCTGGCCGGCGACCTGGCTTGCCTTGCCTCGTGCCTCGCCATCGGCCTTATTTTGTCCTGGATAGCCCTGGATGTCCCCTTTGCCCTGATCTTGGTCGGCTCAGCAGGTGCCGCTCTTATGGAGGCAGCGCCCTTGCCCATCAATGACAACCTGACTATCCCCCTTTTCGCCGGGGGAGTCATGGCCCTGATGTTTTTCCTGGCCTGATTGTGCTCGCCCTTTTGCCCTTGAAGAAGCGCTCCGCGGGTGGCCCCGCCTCGCAGGGCACCCCGGTGTGGCACAGCCCGCAGAATTGCAATGCGCCTTGCACCTTTCCCCCAGGATGGCGCAGGACTTCCTCGGGGAAGTATTTGGCAGTGAGGTGGCCCAAGTTTTTCGATAAGTAGTTGAAGCACTTGATGTTGTCCTTGCCCTGGGGGGTGATGCAGCCCGCGGGGCAGCGCTTGAGGCACACGCCGCAGCCCCCACCTCCAGGTAAGGGCAGTAGGCGGTATGGGAGCTGAACCTCCTCTCCGTGGCCGGAAGCTTGAGGTCAGTGACCACGGTGCCGCAGCGCATGGCCTGACCCTTCTCGGTGATGAGTCCCCGGTTCAGGCCAAAGGTGCCCAGTCCGGCGGCGAGGCAGTAGTGCCGCTCCGACCAGTTGGAAACGGGGCCCTCGGGTTTATCCCAAAACACCTTGAAGTGAGGGGACTGGGCGGGGGCCACCGCCCGGTAGCCGCGTTCGGTCAAAAAGGAGACCAGCTCGGAGCGTGTCTGGTTGTTGAGAACCTCGGCGTAAAAACGGGCGTGTCCCCAATGGGGCGAAGGCTGGCGACGCCGGCGACGGTTGCTATCCCTGATGGTCTTGGAGAGGGGCAGCACCCAGGCGATGATGCTCAGATGTTCAGGCTCCTCTTCAGGGAAGGTTTGCCGCCATAGCTCCTGAGGGCTGAGGTGGAAAGTGCCCACCGCATCTTTGAACCGGGCGATGAGGGGGTCGTTGGCATCGGCGAAGCCCACCAGGGGCTCCTCGGAGACGGGACTATTGTCCAGATACTCCAATCGATTCTGGGGGCTCTCCAGGACGAGAGCCTGTACAAACTTCACAATGGTCTGGGCGTGGTCGTCCTCAAATCTTGTCATCGAATTCATCCTATCTGAGACTTGCAGATGGATACCTGTGACCGCTGTCTGCGGCTCTAACAATAGAACAGACGCGGTGTTTTGTCAAACCTATCCCACACCGAATGTCGGGAGCGGCGGGTTTCCGTAAATATCCCGGCAAATGTCAGACCCGGGCCGGGTTTAGCCCTTGATCCCGGCGATCTCCTTGGCCCACCTCTTTCTGGACTCAAGGTCATAGTCGGCGAGGACGGTTATCCTCTGGGCCTGGGCGGGGCCGGCCCCGATAACGCCGGCGTTCATGGTGAAGGTGGCTACCTCGGAGTGGCACAGGTCATTGCACAGGTGGAAGCAACGCAGCCGGTCTTCGGTGGCTACATCAGCCTTGCCCTTCAGGTATTTTTCGATGTAGGCATGGCTTACGGGGTTGTCGAAATAGTCAGCATCGGAGGGGACGGTGAAGGAGAGCCCCCCGGCTATATTCTGTAGGATGGCTATCTCCTCATGGATGGACAGGCCGGCATGGTATTTGCCCATATTGGCGATGGTCACATCCGGCAGATAAGTCCCCGAGGGCATCTTCTGGGCCAGGGTGGCGCTGGCCACGCCGCAGGCATAGATGGACTCGGCATGATAGATGAGCTGGAAGAGCTTGTCCCTGATGTGGGATGCCTTCTCCAAGTTGTTATATTCGGCGGCCAGAGCGGCAGCCCCCATTATGAGGTCGGTGTAGGCGGGTTTGCAGCCGCAGTAGGTATGCCGATGGAAGTCGCCGAAGAGCCGGGCCAGCCACCCGGAATACCTCCATTCGCCACACATGAACACCCGCTCCCAGGGGACGAAGACATCGTCGAAGACCACCATGGAGTGAGAACCCTGATACCTGGAGCTGAAGGGCTTCTCCATTCGCCTCGGCCGGACATGGCCACCATTACAGATCTGGGTGATCCCCTTGGCATCGGTCGGTATGGCGAAGCATACTGCCCAGTCGGCATCGGCCTCGCCACGGAACTGGGTCGGGATCACCATCAACTCGTCGGCGTAAGGGGCCATGGTGATGTGCATCTTGGCGCCTCGGACTACAATCCCGTCCCGCCTTCTCTCCACAACGTGGAGGTTCAGGTCGGGGTCGGCCTGCTCATGGCACTTAAGGCTCCGATCCCCCTTCACATCGGTGACGGCGCCGGCCAAGCAGAGGTCATTTTGCTGGACATACCTGAGATATTCCTCAAAGCGGCTGAAGTACTCGGTGCCGTATTCCTGGTCCAGGGCATAGCTCACCACGGAGACGGCGTTCAGGGCATCGGTGCCCACGCAACGCTGGTTGCATCCCCCCACCTGTCTGGCCAGGGCGCGCACAAGCTCTATCTTTGTCATCAGGTCTTCCCGGCTTCGGTTCACGTGGTCGAAGCGGTTGATGGTCTCCCCGGTAAGGTGGGAGGTGGCGGTAGCCAGGTGCCGGAACTCGGGTTCGTGGGCGCAATCATAGGTGCGGGCGATGGTGTTGATGCCCAAGGCCAAGGAAGGGTGAGTGGTGACATCCTCCACCCTCTCCCCGTTGACAATGATGTTGATCTTCATTTTGCGCAGGCGGGCTTTGTACTCCTCGGAGGTGATCACGGCTGGCGCTCCTTTCCTGATGGGATGATAAGCAATTATAACTGGTGGGGAGGGATTGTCAAAAACGCCACGGTTTTGGCTCCTTATGGCTAGCAATATTCTGCCTGCAATGCTTATCCCGTTGCCGACCTGGCCTCTATGTGGTAGGATGAGGCAACGAGTTGGTGGTACGCCATGAGCCGACGGCTACGCTTGGCGCTGCTCGCAGCATTCCTGGCGGTTTCCGTCATATCGCCCTTGCTGGCGTATGCCGTAACCCAGGTCAATGGTGACTTCTCCCTCGAGCTAAAGGTGAATGGCCAGGACATCTCGGAGCTCGAGACCATTGTCATCGATCCGGAGCGAGAGCTCACCATTGACCTCCGTATCTTCGATGTGGCCAGGGAGATAACGCTGAAGAGGGTATCGGCGGTGGTGACCTTCGCCGGGCAAACGGTCGTCACCCTCGGCGAGGAACTGGACTTCCGCATAAAAGCGGGCAGGGAGTATAGGGAGCGCATAACAGTAAGCCCCAAAGAGGTGCTCAAGCTCGGCAACCTGACCCTAGTTACAGGTATATACCATGCCCGGGTGAAGCTAGAATATGTCGTCGCAGGCCGGTCGAAGATCTGGAGCACATCGAAGAATATCAGGATCCCGGGCAACCCGCTGAGCACGCCGGTGGGGGCCGCGGCGGCGGCGGTGAGCCTGGCCACAGCCGCCACTGGCCTGGCGCTGGCCAGGTCACTGGTTGCCCCCAGCCTGGCAGCGGGCACCACCATGCCGGCGGGCACATCGGTGACATGCCGTCCACACCTCTATGACCTTGCCTTGGACCGGCTTGAACCCACTGCCACGGGCAGGGTGATGGGGAACATAGCCAAGGCGGCCAGGGGGCTGATCGTAAAGGAGAGATGCCCCATCTGCGACACCCGCCTCAAGCATGGGCACTGCTATACTTGCAAGAGATCGGCCAAGGAGGTCAGGAACGAATACGCAGAAAAGGTGAGGGCCCTCGCCATCCAGGGGGCCGAGCTGCTTGCCAGCGGCGAGGTAGCTACCCTGGATGAACTCTGCTCCAGGCTGGGGATCAGCGCTAGACTGGGCACCGACGTTATCGCCACGCTGAGGAACGCCAAACTGGTCAAGGTGAGGGGTCTTGCCCGCAAGTTCATGGGCAAGGCCGTTATGGCCGGGATCGGCAGCGGGCTGTCCGCCGTGCTGTGGATCACGGTGGGGGGATTCGCTGCCCTGAGCACCTCCGCGCTCATAGCGATATTGGTGGCATCGGTGGTGATCCCCTTGGTCCTGGCCAAGGGCCTGCAAATGAGGGCGAGACGTGCCCTGAAAAAGATGTCATAGTGCAATAGTCTGACCCTACTGGGGCGAAAAGTGGGGGAAAAACGCTCTATCCCGCCTCGACTTTGACGACCCTTGCCCGCCCCCAGAGCGCTATGTTATCGCCCACGATGATCACCACGGCCGTGAGTCCCGGCAGCCGCCGAGCGAATTCGATGGCGTTCGGGATATCATCCTTCCTCTTGATGAGGTTGCCGATGGCGGTAGCGGCGGCATCAGCCAGGCAGGTAGAGGGGGAGAGCACGGTTACGGCATCACACTTGCCCAAGCTCAAGGAGTGCCCTACGGTGCCGGAGGAGGTGCAAACCCCCAAGGGCGTCTGTTCTGGCTCTATTTCCAGGGCGATTCTGCCGCTGAAGGGGGAGTCGCCCGCATAGATCCCGATGAATCTCCTCCTGGTGGTGGCGAGGAACACATCCCCCCTATTTTCGACGATCACGTCTGCAGAAAACGGGAGCAGCTCCTTTCCCACATACTCAGCGATAGCGCCGGCGACCGCTGCCATCGGACCGGTGCCCACCGTGGTTCCCGCTTTCGTCATGTCTTGCACTATCTGGGGCGCCTCCTCGTCCGCGGGCAGAGGCTCAAGGGAAATGGGGAAGACCGGGTGCTCGGCGATATAGCTCTCCAACGAGGCTCGATATTTCAAGGCCGCTCTAAATGCCATGTTCCACAAGTTACTCCGCGCCTTAATATACAGGCTCGTTTCCTCGATATTCACTTGGAAGGAGACGAGGTCGCTATCTCTGATGCTGTCCCGGTAAATCCCAGGCTCATTTATGAACACGAAAGCACCTCACTTGGTGTCTGGCCGCCATTATATCGGTCACGACGCTGGGCTTCAAACCCTTCGCCGGTGATAAAAGGTTGGGTCGGATTGTTCACAGGTGCTCTTCGATGATGCTATAATTATTTAAGGGGGGACTCGGAACGGTGGTTGCGTTGGGCGGCAAGAAAAAGGTCGCAAGAATATCGGCGATTTTTGTCATTCTGGCTTCGATGGCCGCGCATCATTCAGACAATGCTGGCCATAACGTTCAGATACGTTCTTTTCACCCGGCACAGTTTTCTCAGACCGCGCAACCAGATAATTCACTCCTGCTGAGCATAGACGATGTAGGAAAGCTGCCAGGCATCTCCCCAGAGGACGTCGATGCCGTGACAGCTCCAAGCATGATGCATCGGTAGTATGTAATGCTCTGGGCAAATTGCCATAGGGAAACGTCTTCTCAGTGTCATCGGATGTCAGCCCCTTAGTTCCTCGGCCGCGTCGAAGATCGGTTTGCCATGACCCGGACATAGGATCAGGAAATCGAGCTCAGCTATTTTCCTGATCGAGGCGCCGACCAATTTATTATCTTGGTGAGCGGGGTGGGGCACCTCCCGTAGCGGCCCAGCCCAGCGAAGCAGATCGCCCACGAATAGCACATTGCCATAGCACAGGCTTATGCTGCCTGCTGAGTGGCCGGGGGTATGAATCACCCGTAGAGGGCCCACGGTTTCACCATTATCGAGAAAGCGGGTTATCTGAGGGGGCTGGAACTGGCCCCATACCTTCGCCAACCCCGAGAGCCAGGCTTTCCAGAAGGGGCGGCGGGGTGACCTGCCCACCACACAGTCCGCGTCGGCACGATGCATGCATACCTCGGCCCCGGTCAGGCGTTGGAGTTCAGCGGCACTCCCTATGTGATCCACATCATGGTGGGTGAGGACGATCCGTTTCAAATCGCGGCCGCTGTAGCCCAGGTCGGAAATATAGTCCAAGACCTTGCCCGCCTGGCCGGGCATACCCGTGTCTATCAGGATGAGTTCTGGCTTGGTTATCAGATAGCAGTTGCAGCCCCTGACCCCCGTGATGAGGTGAACGCCTTCGGTTACCTCCAACGTTTTACCCCCTTGGAAGGTTGACTAAAACAAAATAATCCTAGGAAACCAAATAATTTGCCAAAAATAATTAGCTCACCGTGGCGAGGGTGTCCGCCACCTCTCGGGTAAGCTCATGCAGGGCCCCCAGATTCTCGGTGCTCAGCTTGTCCAGAGATTCCTCATACCTCCTGGCGTATTCGTCAAAACTGCCCAGAAGCCGCCGGGTCAGGCGATCGGCGAGGGCTAACCCCAGGGCTGCACCCGCCAGAATGCTCATGTTCAGTTTGGTGACAGGCGTTTCCACCAACTTGGCTATTGGGTTCCGCTGTCCGAATTTATGCTTGACCCTCCTGACTCCGATCAAAAGGACCGTCAAAAGCTCAGCACAGTATGCCAGCGGGGAACGGGCCCTTGGCATTCGGTTAAGCAGTTCACGAAGCAGGTCATCGTAGTCGGAGGCCTTGCCTCGGCGGAGACTGGCCAGAATATGCGCCTTCACCTCTTCCCACTCCTTTTGCTCTGCAGCATCTCCGGCCAGGCGAGAGAAGAGCTCCCTTGCCTTAGTGGTGGGGAAGAACAAGATGTTTGACCGCCCCGGGCCGGGGACGTCTTTGGGGGTGGCATACTCGGAGCTCACCATTCCCTTCCCCTCCAGCAGCCTCAGCATATCGTAGGCCGTGGATCTGCTCACCCCTAGACTCTTGGCCAGCACCGAATAATGTAAGGCCTCGCCCATCTCATGATAGAGGTCGAGCATCTTGCCCAGGAAGGCCTTCTGTCTGGAAGTAAGCTCCATGGTCTGACTAGCCCCTTCCTCCGAGAACTGCCCGGTTATTCCAAAGAAACCAAAATAATTCTAAATCCATTCTCTGCGGTTGTCAAGGGTGCGGGAAAGCAATTAAGGTTTCGCTTCACTCGCTCACCCTCGAGCCCAGGATGAAGGTGACGCCCGCCAAGACCGCAACGGCAAGCACTGAGGCGTGGAATGTGCCTGTGACGTCGATCAGGAAGCCGAAGACGACGGGCATCACCAGTGGTCCCACGTTGCCCAGTGAGGAGACGAGACCAATCACACCCCCCACAGAAGCCGACAGGCGCTCGTGCTCTGCCGGCGCCGCAAGGGTGATGGTGAGCACGCCGATGATCGTGAACCCCGAAAGAAAAAGGCATAGGAGCAGGAGGGGAAAGGGGGCGTAATTTATTCCGATGATCGATGTGGCCGCAATCGCCCCCAGCAGGGTCACCACCCTCTTTCTATCCTGAAACCTGTCTGAGGCAAAGCCGACGATGGGCCCTGCCAGAAAGAATCCCAGGGGCAGCAGAGATGCAAGCGCCTTGTCGAGCTCCTTCATCTCCAGGACCTTTGGCATCCAAGTGGCCAGGGTGTCATAACTTCCCATGGATGCTATCACGAAGAAAAGCAACACCCAGGTATACCTGTCCTTCAGAACCCTTCCGAAGTTCTTCAGCTGGAACTCCGATGTGCTTTTCATAGCGCTTTTTGCCAGACACCACCAGAGCCCGGATACAACTGCGGCCAGTCCGGCATAGATGAGGAGCACTTGTCTCCAGCCCATCATCTCGAGCAGGTGGGGCGTAAGCCCAAGGGCCGTGGCGTTACCGACGGCGAAACCTGAGATGTAGATCCCGGTCGAAAGACCGAGTGTCCTGGGTGACCACTCCTTCACCAAAAGGGCCAGGCAAGGTATCACCGCGGCCAGGCCCAGCCCGAGGAAGAATTGGCTTAACAGGAGGGCGGGGTAGCTGGGCAAAAACGCCCTCAGCACGGCGAAGGTCGCAGCCATGGGCAATGCTATTCTGAGAGCAGCCAGGTAGCCTATTCTGTCGCCTATCAATCCCCAGGGTATCCTGAATAGGATGAGGCTTATCATTGCGGCTGAGAAGGCGAAGCCGAACTCAGCATGAGATAGATCCATTTCCTCCATGATCACCGTGACCATGGGCGCTGTGGCGAAAAGTAGAAGGTGCAGTAGGAAGGCGACGACGAATGAGAATAGGGGCATTATCTGCCCCGCTCCAAAGAATTTGGGGCGGGGATTTCGATGTGGCGTGGTGGAGATGGTCTGCATCTTATGGCATTCCTACGGTGTTCTCCTGTCCGGGCTCTCGTCTTTCCGCAAAAGCTGGCGCAGCGGCGAGGAGTCCGAAGAATCCCATCTTGGGGCACAGTGAAGGGGGCCGGCTATGAAATCAATGCATAAAGGCGCCGCCGCTAAGCACGATGGTTGCCCCTGTGACATAGCTGGAGGCATCGGAGGCCAGATAAACGGCAGCCCCCACGATGTCCTCTGGCATGCCGACCCTGCCCAAGGGAGATTGCTCCTCGGCCTTGGCCAGCCTTTCCGGGTCGCTCCACATTATTTGCGATAGCTTGGTCTTTACCCATCCAGGAGCGATGTTGTTGACCCGGATGTGGTACTTGCCCAGCTCCGAGGCCATCACCTTGGTGAGCATGATGAGGCCCGCCTTGCTGACACAATAGGCACCGATCCCGGGATCGGGCCTGAATCCAGATTGCGAGGCTACATTTATTATGCTGCCACCCTTGTGGGGGATCATGCTGTTCTTGGCCACAAACTGGCTTAGCAGGAAAACCCCCTTCAGGTTGACATTCATGACGGTATCCCAGGCCCGCTCCTCAAGGTCAATGATGTCGCCATACACGGGATTGGTGCCAGCATTGTTTACCAGAATATCGATCCGACCGAACTCGGAGAGGACCTTCTCCGCCATGGGATAAAGCTCCTCCTTAATACGCACGTTAGCCGCCACAGGGAGAGCCTTTCTGCCAATGGCGGCGATCTCTTGGGCCACGACCTCAAGGTCGGGTTGTTTTCGACTACAAAGAGCCACATCTGCCCCCGCCTCGGCCAGACCCAGGGCAATGGCGCGCCCAATGCCCCGGCTGGCTCCCGTAACCAAGGCCTTCTTTCCCTCTAAAGAATACAGCTTGCTCGACATTCTGACCTCCGATTGATCTATTCGGCCCTGCCAATGGCCTACCAGCTATTCCGCCGTGAAGGTGCGGGAAGCGCGCTCCCCGTGGGAGAGGCTTCAGCCACGTTCCAGCTTAAACTCCCACTTGCAGCAGAGACCAGTTCTGTTTTTCCTTGGCGGTACCACGAGGCCTCTCACCTCGATTGCCGGGTTGAAATAATCGGCATAGAACTTGAAGATAGCCGGCTCAACTGTCTGGCAATGCCTGCTCTCGCGTCCGTTTCCCTCTTTCTCCAGCGCCTCCAGCGTGGGGCATCGAGTCACCGAAAATACAGCGCGGTCTTTGCCATCGAGTTCCACATCGTATTCCAGGTTAATAAACCAGGGGCTGGCTCCAAACGCCTTCATGAAGGAGGCCACATCGTCGCCCTGTATACCGAGCAGCCTTGTGAGATGGTCCATTTCGTACTTTGCCTGCTTGCGCCACACCCACAGGTCGAGTTCCACGGCTGAATCATCGCCAAAGCGGTTCCTCACTGACAGATACCAGAAGCCATCCATGGCGTAATACAGTCGGCAGTACGTTTTGAGCAGGTCGATCAGCAAAGGCTGAGGCAGCTTCTCTGGCCGCAAGCCGGCGACTATTCCATTGTTGCCGTGGTCACGCATACCTCACCTCAAATTTGCTACCAGGATCGGGCCCCACCACCCATAGAGGAAAGACCGTGGACGCTATAAGCGCGTTTAGATGATACCACCATACCTAGCCGGAGGCAATACATGGCCAGTTACTACAGGCAATGCTGTGTTTCTGCTTCCCATTTTGCATTGACAAACATTGGTGGCCCTGTGATACCATTCAGATAATCACAAACGCCGGATGATAGTAGGGTATTCTATGGCAGGAGGTTGAACATGTCAGACTACCTGGATACGATTGCGCGGGCGGTGCAAAGTGGCGATGAGAAACTGGTCACCCAAACAGTGGCCGAGGCCCTGGATGCCGGCTTGGCACCTGAGGAGATTCTGAACAAGGGGCTGATACCGGGCATCCAGGCATTAGGACAACTATTTAAGGATGGTGAGGCCTATCTGCCCGAGATACTGATCTCCACTCGGGCGATGAGGAGCGGGGTTGGGAAGCTAAGCCCACTCCTCGCCGGTAAAGCCGTGGCGAAAAGAGGGACTGTGGTTGTGGGAACTATAGAGGGCGATATGCATGACATCGGGAAGAACTTGGTGAAGTTGATGCTGGAAAGCAACGGCTTCGAGGTGCATGACCTCGGGGTGGATGTCCCAGCCGATTCCTTCGTCAGGGCAGCCCGTGAACTGAATGCCGATATAGTGGCTATATCGGCCCTGCTCACCACGACCATGGTCAGCATCCCCGATGTGGTAAAGGCTCTGGAACAAGCCGGCCTCAGGAATAGAGTGAAGGTCATGATAGGGGGAGCCCCTATCACCCGCCAGTTCGCCGACGAGGTAGGTGTTGAGGGCTACGCCGATGACTGCGCTTCAGCGGTGGATGAGGCTGACCGCCTGATAAAATCAGCGCCCATAGGGTAGAGTTGGCTATTTCCAACATAGGACGCCTCAAGGCTATCGCTGTGGCCACCAGGTGCGGTTAATATATTCCCAGGAGGCTGCAACAATGGATACCCGAGAACGCTATTTGGCTATAATGACCTTTCAAGAGCCGGATCGGACCTTTCTATGGGAATTTGGCTACTGGGGTGGGACGGTCCGACGCTGGTATAAGGAGGGATTACCCCTAATTAAGGGCCTTCCAGAAGATGTTGCCGAGGGCCTTGGCCTTTTTGCCGAATGCGCCGGTGTCCCTCTGCGCCGCTACACCCCCTACGATGTCCATGATTATTTCAGAATGGATCCTTATCTGGTGCGGGTGCCTTTGAATATCGGGGCATGTCCCCCCTTTGAGCAGAAAATCATCGAGGACCACGGCAAGTGGCATATCTGGCAAGACCCGGACGGCTGCTTGCGGAAGGAGCCTAAAGACAAGAGCACCCTACCGTCCATCGTCGGTTGGCCAGTGACCACCAGAGAGGACTGGGAACGCTACAAGGCCGAGAGACTGCGGCCCACTTTAGAGGACAGGTTGCCCGCCAATTGGCCCCAATTGCTGGAGGAATACAAAAGGAGGGATTACCCCCTAGGGCTTGGCCAACTTCATGGATTCTTTGGCACGCCCCGCTATCTGATGGGCGTTGAGGGGCTGCTCATAAAGTATTATGACGATCCTGAGATGATGAAAGACGTTAACAACTATCTGGCTGACTTTTGGATCGCTCTTTTCGATGGCGTGCTCAGACAAGTAGAGGTGGATGCGGTCTTTATCTGGGAGGATATGTGCTACAAAGGGGGGCCCCTAATATCGCCTGACATGTTTCGGGAGTTTATCTTGCCGGGTTATAAGAAGCTGACCAGCTTTTTGAGGGAATACGGGGTGAAGATTATCAATGTGGACTCTGATGGCAATATTTGGAAGCTGATCCCTCTGTGGGTGGAGGGGGGCGTAACAGTCCTTTATCCCTTTGAGGTCGCAGCGGGCATGGATATCGTGGAGGTACGTAAGGCGTTTCCCAAGCTGGGCATTATAGGTGGCCTTGATAAGAGGGCAGTTGCCCAGGGCAAAGAAGCCATTGACCGGGAGCTGGAAGCCAAAGTTCCTTTCATGCTCCAACACGGTGGCTATATACCTACCCTTGACCACTTAGTATCTCGGGATATAAGTTTTGAGAACTTTAAATACTACCGACAGAAATTGGAACAGATTGTAAGAAGGTTTAGCAAAGCTTGGGATAGAGATTGAAGGGGGCTAACGCCTGCCCCTCAGCTTGGCGAAGCATTCATTGCAGTAGACGGGGCGATCGCCCCGGGGCTGGAAGGGCACCTTGGCTTGGCTGCCGCAGGAATCGCATACGACCTCATAATACTGCTGCTCCGGCCTTGACAGGAGCCCCCTGCGTCTGGTGGCGCGACAGGCGGGGCAACGTCCGGGTTCATTGAGCAGCCCTCGTGAGCGGAAGAACTCCTGTTCGCCTGCGGCGAAGACGAACTCAGCACCGCACTCCCGGCAGGTCAAAGTCTTGTCCGCAAACGCCATCACTGGCCTCCTCGTGCTTCCCGCTACCCCGGCCTCGATGCTGTTTGCGGCTAAGAATCATGTGCTGAACCTGCCTGGCGGAAACGGCATTGATCCAGGTCGTAGCGTTGATGGTAGTATACTACCCCAGAGGATATAGTGCAAGCCTCGGCTTCTGTCCGGCTCTCCTGCGTTTAGGTCATCCCGCGCCCGCTTTATCGCTGTGGCATGGGCCCCAGTTGGCCGCCGATCCGG
>Ga0180909_128_pt1 | contig 20530 bp, 31 predicted proteins | sample Deesub1362A_J573_FD_124296 | JGI IMG/M metagenome (GOLD analysis project Ga0180909, IMG submission 124296) | Dehalococcoides sp. JdFR-54 | reverse complement strand
CCCCACCGCTCGACCTCCAGTATGCCGTTTGCTGGATTACGGCAGGTACAAGTACCATCAGGCCAAGAAGGAAAGAGAGAGCCGCAAACACCACAAGGTATCTACCCTGCGAGAGGTGCGGATGAGGGTGGCCATCAGCGAGCACGACCTCGAGGGCAAGACCAAGGTGGTGAAGAAACTGCTGGAGGAGGGCGACAAGGTCAGGATAGCGGTCATGTTCCGGGGCCGAGAGATCACCCGCCCCGAGCTGGCGTGGAAGATCCTCCAGAAGGTATCCACTTCCCTCAAAGAGTACGCTCATGTGGAGAAGCTGCCCTCCATGGAGGGGCGGTTCATGAGCGTGATCCTGGCGCCCAAAACCCCCAAATCGGCCAGAGAGCCCAAAGGAACTGCCGATGCCAAAGCTAAAAACCCATAAGGGGGCCCAAAGCCGCTTCCACATCACCGGCAGCGGGAAGATATTGCGCACCAAAGGGGGCAAGAGCCACCTGCGGCGCAAAAAGCCGGGCCGGGTCAAGGCGCTCTACGACGAGATGATCCCCGTTCACAGCCGGGACAAGGCCAGGATCAGGAGATTATTGCCCTACGGCTTGAGATAACTGTCAGGAGCTGCCATGCCACGAACCAAGAGCAGTGTGGTCAGTCGCCATCGCCATAAGAAGGTCCTCCGGCTGACCAAGGGACACCGTGCCAGCAAGCACAAGCTTTACCGGCGTGCCCACGAATCTATGCTCCACTCCCTGAGCTATGCCTATGCCCATCGCCGGCAGCGCAAGGGGGACTTCAGGCGATTGTGGATCGCCCGGATCAATGCCGCTGTCCGGGGGCAGGGCCTGAGCTATAGCCAGTTCATGGATCGCCTGAGCAAGGCCGGGGTGGCAGTCAATCGCAAGATGCTGGCCGAGCTGGCGGTTCGCGACCCTCAGGCTTTCTCCCAGCTCCTGAACCAGGTAAGGCCGGATACCCAGGTAGCAGGTTAGCCGCCCAGGGGCTGGCCATTAAATAGGTGCGGTTGTTTGCAGAACCGCACCTTGTTTTGGCGAAGATAATGGGTCTAGAGAAGAGCATTCAGGGGTTTCAGCAAAAGGCCCTGGAGGAGCTGGAGAGGGTCTCCAGCCTGGGGGAGCTGGAGGGGTGGCGGGTGCGTCACCTGGGGAGGAAAAGCCCCCTCACCCGGGCCCTGCGCAGCCTGGCCTCCCTGCCCCTAGAGGAGAGGCGGGCGGCGGGGGCCGCTGCCAACCAGGCCAAGGCCGCCCTGGAGAGCCATTTCCATCGCCGAGCCCAGGAACTCAAGGAGGCCCAGTTCCGGGCCTCTCTGGAAAAGGGCAGCCTGGATATCACCCTCCCCGGCCGTCCCGTGGTCACGGGTCGGCTCCACCCCACCACCCGCATCCTGCGGGAGATATGCTCCATCTTCCAGGCCATGGGCTTTCAGGTTGTGGAGGGCCCGGAGGTGGAGTGGGACTATTACAACTTCGAGGCCCTCAACATCCCCGCCGACCACCCTGCCCGGGATATGTGGGCCACCTTTTGGGTGGACTACACCGATGAGCGGGGCCGGCACCCCATGCTGCTCCGCACCCACACCTCCCCCAACCAGATCCGGGTTATGGAGCAGACCCGTCCCCCGGTGAGGGTCATCGTCCCCGGCAAGTGCTACCGCTATGAGGCCACTGACGCCACCCACGAGTCCATGTTCTATCAGGTGGAGGGCCTGGCGGTGGACAAGGGCATAACCTTGGCCAACCTCAAGGGTACCCTCTACGAGTTCGCCCGCCGTCTCTTCGGCGAGGATAGGCAGGCCCGCTTCCGCTGCGACTACTTCCCCTTCGTGGAGCCGGGGATGGAAATGGCCATCGATTGCCTGGTGTGTCGGGGCCAGGGCTGCCGCCTGTGCGGCGGCAGCGGCTGGATCGAGATACTGGGTGCCGGCATGGTGCACCCCGATGTCCTGCGGCGGGTGGACTACGACCCCGATATCTACTCGGGCTTCGCCTTCGGGCTGGGGGTGGAGCGCATCCCTATGCTGAGGTACGGCATCGACGATATCCGCCTTTTCTACAGTAATGACCTGAGATTCTTGAGGCAGTTTTGACCTGGGCGCATTTGGCAAAGGGAGACCGAAATGGGCGATTCCCCGGCAGTTCTGTAAAAGGAGCACCTTGGGGTGAAGGTATCACTCAAATGGCTTAAGGATTTCGTAGATATAAACCTGCCCCTCAAGGAGCTGACGGAAAGGCTCACCATGTCCGGCACCGCGGTGAGCGGCATGAAGGTCCTGGGGGAGAGCTGGGAGAATATCTTCGTGGGGGAGGTGCTGTCTGTAGACCCCCACCCCAACGCCGACCGGCTGAAGCTGGCCACCATCACCATCGGCCCAGAGCAGGAGACGGTGGTCTGCGGCGCCCCCAACATCGCCCCCGGGCAGAAGGTGGCCTTTGCCAAGGCGGGGGCCAGGCTCATTGACCCCCAGTCCGGGAAGCCGACCACCCTTAAGCCGGCCACCATCCGGGGCGTCGTCTCCAAGGGCATGGCCTGCTCCGAAAAGGAGTTGGGCATCTCCGAGGAGCACACCGGCATCCTGGTCCTGCCCCCCGATGCCCCCCTGGGCCAGCCCCTGGCCGACTACCTGGGCGATATCATCCTCGACCTGAACATCACCCCCAACCGCCCCGACTGCCTGTGCCAGGTGGGGGTGGCCCGAGAGATAGCTGCCCTCACCGGACAGGTGCTGCGCCTGCCCCCGCTAGACTATCCCGAGGAGGGCCCGCCCATTGAGCAACTCGTCTCTATAGAGATATGGGACCCAGACCTCTGCCCCCGCTACACCGCCAGCCTCATCCAGGGGGTCAGGATCGGGCCCTCGCCCCGCTGGCTGGAGGAGCGGCTCTTGGCGGCGGGGCAGCGCCCCATCAATAACGTGGTGGACATCACCAACTATGTGATGCTGGAGTTAGGGCAACCTCTCCATTCCTTCGATTACGATCGCATCGGCGGGCGCAAGATCATAGTGCGCCGGGCCAGGGACGGCGAGGCGATGACCACCCTGGACGGCACCGACCGCATCCTCTACAGCGATATGCTGGTCATCGCCGATGCCACGGAGCCGGTGGGCCTGGCCGGGATCATGGGCGGTGCCCTCAGCGAGGTGACGCCCCAGACCACCAATATCCTCTTGGAGGCGGCCAACTTCAACCCGATAAGCCTGCGCCGCACCGCCACCGCCCTGAAGCTGAGGACTGAAGCCTCGTTGCGCTTTGAGAAGGGGTTGGGGGCTGAGCTGGCCGAGGTCGGGCTGAGACGGGCCACCAGGCTCATTCAGGAGTTAGCCGGGGGCCGGGTGGCCAAGGGCATCATGGATATTTACCCCGGCAAGAAGGGGCCCCTCACCCTCACCCTCACCACCGCCGAGGTGGCCCGGCTGCTGGGTATGGAGGTGGGAATAGAGAGGATAACCCAGGTGCTCAGCTCTCTGGGCTTCCTGTGCCGACAGGGGAGCACCCCCCAGGCCCTGGAGGTCACTGTCCCCTACTGGCGCACCGATGTCCGCCAGGACGACGACCTGGTGGAGGAGGTGGGGCGGATCATCGGCTATGACCAGATCCCCACCGTCATGCTCAGCGGCGAGATGCCCCGCCATCAGCCGGAGGCCATGATGGCGCTCAAGGAGAGGGTTGGCGACATCCTGGTGGGCAGCGGATTGCAGGAGATCATCGCCTACTCCCTGACCAGCCGGCCCGTGCTGGACAAGGTGAGCCCCCAGTCCCATCGCTTCAGCGCCTCAGTGGTCAAGCTGGCTAACCCCATGAGCGCCGAGCAGGATTGTCTGCGCACTACCCTGAGGGCCGGGCTCCTCTCTGCGCTCGCCTCCAACCAGCGCCACGAAACGGGGCCGATACGCCTCTTCGAGATCGGCCGGGTATACCTGCCCCGAGTGGGAGACCTGCCGCAGGAGAGGGAGATGCTGGGGGCCATCCTCAGCGGCCCCCGCCAGCCCCTCTCCTGGGCGGCACGCCAGGAGCCCCTGGACTTCTTCGACGCCAAAGGGGTGGTGGCAAACCTCCTGGGGCAGCTCGGGGTCGCGGCCAGCTTTGAGGAGACCGCCGACGATGGGCTCTACCCGGGGAGGAGGGCGGCCATCGTGGTCGGCGGCCAGGAGGTGGGGGTGGTGGGGGAGGTCCACCCCCAGGTGGCCGAGGCCTTCCATATCAGGGGGGCGGCCTATCTTGCGGAGATAGACCTGGCCCAGCTAGCGCCCTACACGGTGGCCGTGGCCAAGTATCAGCCCCTGCCCCGCTTCCCCAGCATCTTTCGCGACCTGGCCCTGGTCATGGACTCGGGGGTGGCCAGCCAGCGGGTGCAAAACCTCATCCAGGCCCATCCCCTGGTGGCCGAGGTGGTCCTCTTCGATGTCTATTCTGGGGCGCAACTGCCCCCGGGCAAGAAATCCCTGGCCTACCGGGTTGCCTACCGCTCGCCCAGCCACACCCTCACCGACTCGGAGGTTGACCGTGCCCAGCGGCAAATCCTGGAGCGGCTGGCCAAAGAGCTCGGGGTTACCCTGAGGGCCCAGGGCCAAACGGGGCGGCCGTGAAGGCGATCATCCTGGTCGGTGGAGAGGGCACCAGGCTACGCCCCCTCACCTGTAACTGGGTCAAGGCCATGGTGCCCATCCTCAACCGCCCCTTCTTGGAGCACCTCCTCCTCTGGCTAAAGGGATATGGCATCGACGAGGTGGTGCTCGCCCTGTGCTACCGGCCGGAATGCATTGCCGACCATTTCGGCGATGGGGCCGGGCTGGGGATAAGGCTCTACTATGTGCAGGAGGAGGCCCCCCTGGGCACGGCCGGGGCGGTGAAGAATGCCGAAAGATACCTCAAGGGCGAGCGGTTCTTCGTCCTCAACGGCGACATCTTTACCGACCTGGACTTGGGGGCGATGCTGTCCTTCCACGAGGAGAGGGAGGGCCACGGCACCATAGCTTTGATCCCGGTGGACAATCCCACCATCTACGGCATAGTGGAGACGGATGCCGAGCACAGGATCAAGCGCTTTGTGGAGAAGCCCCGCTGGGAAGAGGTGACCACCAACCTGATAAATGCCGGCGTCTATATCTTGGAGCCGGAGGTCCTTTCCTATATGCCCCCTCAACAGTTCTATATGTTCGAACACCACCTATTCCCCAAACTCCTGGAGATGGGTCTGCCCCTATATGGCTATCCCTTCGGCGCCTACTGGATAGATATGGGCACCCCGGAGAAATACTTACAACTGCACCGGGACCTGCTCCTGGGCAACACCCGGCGTGGCCCTATTTTGGGCCAGGGGCCGCTTCTGGGGGAAGGCTCCCACCTTGACCCCAGCGCCCAGATCCGGGGGCCGGTGCTCATGGGCCGGGGCTGCACCATCGAGCCCCAGGCCCGGCTCATCGGCCCCACCGCACTGGGCGATGGCTGCCATATCGGTGCCGGGGCAATGGTGGAGGGGTCGGTGCTGTGGCAGGGGGNGAGGGNGGGGGCGGGGGCCACCCTGCGCCATTGTATCATCGCCGAGGGAAGCCAGGTGGGAAGTGGCTGCACCATCGGCCAGGGGGCCGTCCTCAGCGACCATGTGACCGTATCTGCCGGCCTGGAGCTGGAGCCCGGCTGCCACATCTGGCCCGGCACCAGATTGGGGGATGAGGAATTTCCGCTTCAGAATGTTGACAGATAGCCTAAAGCATGATAAACTTTGTATTTGGCATCTCTTTAGAACCTAAGGAAATTTAGAATGTGCCCGACCAGTTCTGGGCACATTCCCAAGGAGGCAGGTCGGGAAAAGGTTACCTTCTTCCATAAGATTTGAGACGGGTTCTTTAGGTTCTGAAGCGGATGAGCCCCTGTGGGCTCATCCGCTAGCGTTGGGCAGGGAGGATGTATGCCAACCATAAGTCAACTGGTGAGGAAAGGGCGCCAGAAAATAGCTAAGAAGACTAAAGCGCCGGCCTTGCGCTTTACCTACAATGCGCTGAAGGGCCGGATCCTGAGGGGAAGGCCCGCGCCGCAAAAGCGGGGGGTATGCCTTCAGGTCAAGACCATGACCCCCAAGAAGCCCAACTCCGCCCTGCGCAAGATAGCCAGGGTGCGGCTTACCAATGGCATGGAGGTCACTGCCTATATCCCCGGGGAGGGGCACAACCTGCAAGAGCACTCGGTGGTTCTCATTAGGGGGGGCAGGGTTAAGGACCTGCCCGGAGTCCGCTATCATATCATCCGGGGCACCCTGGATAGTGCCGGGGTAGCCGACCGCAAACAGGGCCGCAGCCTCTATGGCACCAAGCGCGGCAAAGGGCCTTCGGTGGCCCAAGCCTAAGCCCCAGGGGGAGTATCATGCCGCGGCGCGCCAGAGTCATCAAGAGACAGATACCGCCTGACCCAGAGTATGGTAGCCGAACCCTGGCCATGTTCATCAACAAGGTGATGCTCAGGGGCAAGAAGAGCCTGGCTCGCCGCATTGTCTATCAGGCCCTGGGGCTCATCAAGGCGAAGCGGAAGGGCAACCCCCTGGAGGTCCTGGAGCAGGCTATCCAGAATGTCACCCCCCTGCTGGAGGTGAAGCCCCGGCGGGTGGGCGGGGCTACTTACCAGGTGCCCGTGGAGGTGAGGCCCGCCCGGGGCCTGGCCCTGGCCATGCGCTGGCTCATCAACTCCAGCCGGGCCCGGCAGGGTCACTCTATGGCCGAAAAGCTAGCCGCTGAATTGATGGATGCCGCCCAGGGCCAAGGGGCCACCATCAAGAAACGGGAGGATACCCACAAGATGGCCGAGGCCAACCGAGCCTTTGTGCATTATCGATGGTAAGGACCACGCTGGAGGTAGGCCCCGAACTGAGTGAGAAAGGGGACCCTAAGCCCGGGGCACTTAGGGCAGAGGCTAAGACAATGCCTAGAAGCTATCCCTTGGAGCGAGTAAGGAACATCGGAATAATAGCCCACATCGACGCCGGGAAGACCACCCTCACCGAGCGCATCCTGTTCTTCACCGGCCGCACCCACAAGATGGGCGAGGTGGACGAGGGCACGGCGGTGATGGACTGGATGGAGCAGGAGCGACGCCGTGGCATCACCATCACCGCTGCCGCCACTACTTGCTACTGGCAAGACCACCGCATCAACATCATCGATACCCCGGGGCATGTGGACTTCACCGCCGAGGTGGAACGCAGCCTCAGGGTGCTGGACGGCGGGGTGGTGGTCTTCGATGCTATGGCGGGCGTGGAGCCCCAATCGGAGACGGTGTGGCGGCAGGCTAGCCACTACCGAGTGCCCAGGGTGTGCTTCATAAACAAGATGGACCGCCTCGGCGCCGACCTGTGGCACACAGTGTCCATGATCGAGGCCCGCCTCAAGGCGGTGCCCATCCCCATCCAGATGCCTCTGGGCGCCGAGGCCGATTTTGCCGGGATTATCGACCTCGTGGAGATGAAAGCCTGGATTTACGCCGAAGACGCCAGCATCCCGCCTCAGGAGATAGGACTCCCGCCTCAACTAGCCCCAGAAGCCGCCCAGAGGCGGGAGTCCCTTGTGGAGAAGCTGGCCGAAAACGATGACCAGCTCATGGTGCGGTATGTGGAGGGCCACCACCCCTCCCCCCCCGAAATAAGGGCGGCCCTACGCCGGGCCACCGTGGCCAACAGGGTGGTGCCTGTGCTCTGTGGCAGCGCCCTGCGCAATAAGGGCATCCACCACCTCCTGAATGCCATCGTCGACTACCTCCCCTCCCCCACCGAGGTCTCCTCGCCCTGGGCCATAGACTCGCGTACCGGCCAGCCGGTGGCCATAGTTCCCAGAGATGATTCCCCCTTCACCGCCCTGGCCTTTAAGGTGGTCTCCGACCCCTTCGTGGGCCGACTGGTCTACTTCCGGGTCTACTCGGGGAAGGTAAAGGCGGGGGACCAGGTTTATAACGCCACCCGAGACCGCAAGGAGCGCATTGGCCGTTTGCTGCTGATGCACGCCAATCACCGCCAAGAGGTGGACGAGGTAGATACGGGGGGCATAGCCGCCACAGTGGGGCTCAAGAATACCTTCACCGGAGATACCTTGTGCCAGCCCCATCAGCCCGTTCTTCTGGAGGCCATCCGCTTCCCCGAGCCGGTGGTGGCGGTGGCCATCGAGCCCCGGACCAGGGCGGATCAGGATAAGCTGGGGGATGCCCTGCGCCGGCTGGCCGAGGAGGACCCCACCTTTAAGGTGCGCTATGACCCGGAAACGGGGCAGACGGTGGTCTCGGCCATGGGGGAGCTCCACCTGGAGGTGCTCATCGAGCGCATGCTGCGCGAGTTTGGGGTGGGGGCCAAGGTGGGCAGGCCCCAGGTAGCTTATAAGGAGACCATCACCCTGCCCGCCCGGGCTGAGGGCCGCTTCATCAAGCAGTTCGGCGGCCGGGGCCAGTATGGCCATGTCTGGATCGAGGTCCAGCCCGCTGAGAGGGGCAGCGGTTTCCATTTCAGCGAGCGCATCAAAGGCAATGCCATCCCCAAGGAGTTCATCCCCGCCGTGGAGGAGGGGGTGAAGGAGGCCATGGAGCGGGGGGTCCTGGCCGGCTACCCCCTGATCGACATAAAGGCCACCCTCTACGATGGCAGCTACCACGAGGTAGATTCCTCGGATATCGCCTTCAGGATGGCGGGGGCCTTGGCCTTCAGGGAGGCGGCCCGCAGGGCAGATCCCATACTCCTGGAGCCCCTGATGAGGCTGGAGGTGGTGACCCCGGAGGCATTTCTGGGGGATATCCTGGCCGACCTCAACTCCCGGCGGGCCGATATCCGGGCTATCGATACCCGTGGCGATATCAAGGTGATCCAGGCCTTCATCCCCCTGGCGGAGACCTTCGGCTATGCCACCAGCCTGCGCTCCCTGAGCCAGGGGAGGGCCACCTACTCCATGGAGTTTGAACGCTATCAGGAGGTGCCCCCGGCCATCATGGCCCAGCGGGGCATCCTCGTGGAAAGTAGGGCTTAGAGGGTAAACATGCCCAGGCAGAAGATTCGCATCAGGCTGAAGGCCTTCGACCACAGGATACTGGACCAGTCGGCGGCTCAGATAGTGGAGGCGGCAGAGCGCACCGGGGCGGCGGTGGCCGGCCCCATCCCCCTGCCCACCCATATCCAGAAGTTCACTGTCAACCGCTCCCCCTTCATCGATAAGGACTCCCGGGAGCAGTTCGAGATTCGCACCCATAAGCGCCTTATCGACATCCTGGAGCCCACCTCCAAGACCATCGACTCCCTGACCAAGCTCAACCTGCCCTCGGGCGTTGACATAGAGATCAAGCTATGATTCCGGGCATAATCGGCAAGAAACTGGGCATGACCCAGCTATTTCGCGACGATGGCACCTTGGAGGCGGTGACCGCCATCGAGGCCGGCCCCTGCGTGGTCACCCAGGTTAAGACGGCCGCCCGGGACGGCTATGAGGCGGCCCAGCTGGGCTTCGGCCCGGCCAAACGCCTCAACCGCCCGGAGCGGGGTCATCTCAAGGGATTGGGGCTGTTTCGCCATCTGCGCGAGTTCAGGCTCCAGGATGCCTCTGGCCTGGAGGTGGGACAGAGGGTGGATGTCAGCATCTTCCGGGAAGGCGAGCTGGTGAATGTCACCGGCACCTCTAAGGGCAAGGGCTTCGCCGGGGTGGTGAAGCGGCATGGCTTCGCCGGCGGCCCCAAGAGCCATGGCCAATCCGACCGCCACCGCGCCCCCGGCTCCATCGGCGCCACCACCAGCCCGGGGCGGGTGCTCAAGGGCACCCGGATGGCTGGCCATATGGGCAACCGCCGGGTCACGGTGCGCAACCTGGAGGTGGTCAAGGCCGACGCTGACCGCAACCTGCTCCTGCTCAAGGGGGCAGTGCCCGGCAGCCGCAATTCCTTATTGCTTATCCAGAAGGCGAAACCAGGTGGAGGCTGAGGTGCAGGTCCCGGTCCACGACATCAATGGCCAGGTAGTAGGCCAGCTAGAGCTGGATGAGACCCTGTTCAGGGTGCCGTTCAATGAGGCCGTGGTTCATCAGGCTATGGTGAGGCAGTTGGCTAACCGTCGGGCGGGCACAGCGGATACCAAGACGCGAGGCCAGGTGCGGGGCAGCACCCGAAAGCTATATCGTCAGAAGCATACCGGGCTGGCCCGGGCTGGGTCTCGCCGCTCGCCGCTGAGGCGGGGTGGGGGGGTCGCCTTCGGCCCCCACCCCCGGAGCTACCGCCAGGCCATGCCCAAGAAGATGCGTCGCCTGGCTTTGAAGTGCGTCCTGTCCACCAAGGTGGCCGAGGAGCAATTGAAGGTGGTGGACGAACTCTCTCTGGAGTCACCCAAGACCAAACGGATGGCCCAGATCCTGGCCGCCCTGGGCGCCCAGCCCTCGGCGCTGGTGGTCACCGCCCAGGCCGAGCCCAACGTGGTGAAGTCGGCACGCAATCTGCCCAGGATCAAAGCCCTGCCCGCCCCTTTGCTCAACGTGCTGGACCTGCTCTCCCATCAAAAGCTGGTGATGACCGTGGAGGCGGTGAAGACGGCTCAAGCCATCTGGGGGAGGGGAGGGACATGAACCCATCCCATATATTGCAGCGCCCCCTGATCACGGAAAAGAATACCGCCCTCCAGGAGCAAAATAAATATGTTTTCGAGGTGGCCCCCCAGGCCAACAAGCTCCAGATCAAGGAGGCGGTGGAAGAGGTCTTCCACGTCACCGTCACCTCGGTGCGGGTTATGGCCATACCCGGCAAAAGGAGGCGCTTCGGCAAGTTCAATATGCGCAAGGCGCCATCGAGGAAGGCAGTGGTCACCCTCAAGGCGGGGGACAAGATCCAGTTCTTCGAGGGCGTATGACCGGGACGGAATGGTTTTAGACTATGGGCTCGGTGATCAAGAAGCGACGCAAGAAGATGAGCAAGCAGAAGCATCGCAAGCTGCTCAAGAGGACGCGATGGCAGCGCAAGCATTGATCTTGGGACATAGCCATCCCAGGGCTGGGGGTGACCCATGGGCCTGAAGATCTATCGGCCCACCTCCCCCGGCAGACGCACCATGACCGGCTCCACCTTCGAGGAGTTGACCAGGGATAGGCCGGAGAAGTCGCTGCTGGTGCCCCTGAAAAAGAGGGCCGGCCGCAACAATCAGGGCCGGATCAGCGTGCGCCACCGGGGCGGCGGTGCCAAGCGCCAGCTGCGCATCATCGACTTCAAACGGGACAAGCTGGATGTCCCGGGCAAGGTGGTCAGCATAGAGTATGACCCCAACCGTTCGGCACGCATTGCCCTCATCCACTATGTCGATGGCGAGAAGCGCTATATTCTGGCGCCCCTGGGGTTGAGTATAGGGGATACCATTCTGGCCGGGGATAATGCCGAGATCAGGCCGGGCAATGCCCTGCCCCTGAGCCACATCCCGGTAGGTATCCAGATCCATAACCTGGAGTTGCAAAGGGGCAAGGGCGGGCAACTTGTGCGCAGTGCCGGCGCCTCCGCCCAGCTTATCAGCAAGGAGGACGGCTATGCCCTGGTGCGCCTGCCCTCGGGGGAGATACGCCGGATTCGTAGCCACTGCTTCGCCACCGTGGGGCAAATAGGCAATGTGGAGCACCAGGGCATCTCCCTGGGCAAGGCGGGGCGCAAACGGCTCCTGGGCTGGCGGCCGGCGGTGCGGGGCTCGGCCATGAGCCCCCGGGACCATCCCCACGGCGGGGGCGAGGGGCGCAGCCCGGTGGGCATGCCCGGGCCCAAAACCCCCTGGGGCAAGCCAGCTTTGGGGCAGAAGACCCGCCGGCCCAAGGCCTCGGACCGGCTGATAGTGAAGCGGAGAAAGTAGGGCAGGTGGCCAAATGTCACGCTCGGTGAAAAAGGGCCCCTATGTGGATGCCAAACTCTTGAAGAAGGTGGTGGAGCTACAGCGCTCCGGGCAGAAGGCGGTGATCAAGACCTGGGCCCGGGCCTCGGTGATCATGCCCCAGATGGTGGGGCTGACCATAGGCGTCCATGACGGACGCCGCCATGTCCCCATCTTCATCACCGAAAACATGGTGGGTCACCGCCTTGGCGAGTTCGCCCCAACCCGCACCTTCCGGGGCCATGTCGCCAAATCGGAGCGCATCACCCAGGTGAGGAGGAAGAAGTGAGCCCCATGAGGGTGCGGGCCTTGAGCAAGGAGGTGGATGTATCGCCGGGCAAGGTGCGGCTGGTCATCGACCTGGTAAAGGGCCTGAAGGTGGAAGAGGCCCTGAACCGACTGCGCTTTGTGCCCACCCCGGCCGCCCGGGCGGTGAGCAAGGTGGTGAAGTCGGCGGCGGCCAATGCCGAGAATAACTTCCAGATGACGCCCGCCGACCTCAGGATCGTGGACATCTACGCCAACGAGGCTCGGCGCCTGAAACGGGCCCGGGCTCAGGCCCGGGGAAGGGTGGCCCCCATCCTGAAACGGGCCAGCCATATCACTGTGGTGGTAGAAGAGGAGGGCTGATTGGGACAAAAGGTTCATCCCATAGGCTTCAGGCTTGGCATCGTCCATGACTGGCAGGCCAAATGGTATAGCGATAACCAGTTCGCCCAGCTCCTCAAGGAGGATATCGAGCTGCGGCGGGCCATCCAGGCTCGCTACCACGATGCTGGCATCTCCCGGGTGGAGATCGAGCGCCAGGCCCATGAGCTCTCCCTGACCATATATACCGCCCGGCCGGGGATAGTCATCGGACGAGGCGGACAAAGGGTTGAGGAGACCCGACAGCTTTTGGAGAAACTGACTGGCAAGCGGGTGCGCCTCAATATCCAGGAGATCCACCAGCCCGAACTGGATGCCTACCTGGTGGCCCGCAGCATCGCTGACCAGATCGAGCGCCGGGTCTCCTACCGGCGGGCCATGAGGCAAACCGGCACCCGCACCATGCAGGCCGGCAGCAAGGGGGTCAAGATTATCTGCGCCGGGAGGCTGGCCGGCGCCGAGATCGCCCGCCGGGAGAGCCTCCTCCTGGGCAGGGTTCCCCTGCATACCCTGAGGGCCCATATCGACTATGGCTTCGCCGAAGCCCATACCACCTTGGGGCGCATCGGGGTCAAGGTCTGGCTCTATAAGGGAGACCTGCCCCACCCATCCCGGCGCGCCGAGGAGGCGGCCCCGGCTGAAGCCCCTGCCGAGGAGACGGTGACGGAGATAATCAGGGCCTCCCCCGAGGCGGAATCGGCCCCTGCGGAGACGGAGGATGCTACAACCGAAGAGGGTTAAATATCGCAAGGTGCATAGGGGAAGGCGAAAGGGCACGGCCCAGTCTGGGAATCGGGTGCTCTTCGGCGATTTTGGCCTCAAGGCCCTGGGCACCGCCTGGGTGACCGCCCGGCAGATCGAGGCCGCCAGGCGGGCCATCACCAGACATGTGAGGCGGGGCGGCAAGATCTGGATTCGCATTTTCCCCGATAAGCCGGTGACCAAGAAGCCGGCCGAGACCCGCATGGGCTCGGGCAAGGGCTCGCCCGACCATTGGGTGGCCGTGGTCAAGCCGGGTAGGGTCATGTTCGAGATGACCGGGGTCAGCCAGGATGTAGCCAGGGAGGCCATGAGACTGGCCTCCCATAAGTTGCCCCTCGCCACCCGATTCGTTACCCGAGAAATTGAGGACGCAAGGTAGCCCTATGAAAATAGACGAGATCCGAGCCCTGAGCTCTGAGGAATTGAGAAAGCAGCTGGCGGAGTCTCAACGGGAGTTGCTCAACCTTCGCTTCCGAATGGCTACCAGGCAGTTGGTAAACTTCCGGGAGATCCGGAAGGTCAGGAAGGACATCGCCCGGATAAAAACCATCCTGCGGGAGCGGGAGCTGGCCGAGGGCTAGGCACGGAGATGGCAAACACCAGACGCAAGACCAGGGTGGGCAGGGTAGTTAGCGATAAGATGGACAAGACCGTGGTGGTCAGGGTGGAGACCCTGCGGCATCACCCCCTGTACAAGAAGACGCTCAAGCTGGCCACCAAGTTCAAGGCCCACGATGAGACCAACAGTTGTAGGGTGGGGGACGTGGTCAAAATAGAGGAGACCCGCCCCCTGTCCAAGGACAAGCGGTGGCGGGTGGTTGAGGTGCTGGAGAAAGGGGAGGTGGCCCTGGTCAAACCCGAAGAGGTGACTTAGGCCGTGATTCAGCCCTATACCAGGCTCAAGGTAGCCGATAACTCGGGGGCTCGACAGTTGATGTGCATCAACGTGCTGGGGGGCAGCCATAAGAGGTATGCCCGGGTGGGCGACCTCATCATCGCCTCGGTTAAGCAGGCCGTCCCCGGGGCGGCGGTGAAAAAGGGCGACGTGGTCAGGGCAGTGGTGGTCCGTACCGCCCAGCCGGTGCGCCGCCCCGATGGCTCGTGCCTCAAGTTCGATGAGAATGCGGTGGTGCTCCTCACCGACAAGAACAACCCCCGAGGCACCCGCATCTTCGGACCGGTGGCCCGGGAACTCCGAGACAAGAACTTTATGAAGATAATCTCTCTGGCGCCCGAGGTGCTGTAGGGGATGGGGGCATGAAGATCCGCAAAGGCGATAACGTCCTCATCATCAAGGGAAAGGACCGGGGGAAGTCGGGCAAGGTACGACGCGCCCTCCCCCAGGATAACCGGGTGGTGGTGGAGGGCCTGAACATGGTCAAGCGCCACTCCCGGGCCCGGGGGATCATGCGCCAGGCAGGCATCATCCAGCGGGAGGCGCCTATAGATGTCTCCAAGGTCATGCTGCTGTGCAACAAATGCAACCAGCCGGCCCGGGTCGGCTTTCGCCTCCTGGCCGAGGGCAATAGGGTGAGGATCTGCCGGGCGTGTAAAGAGGTTATCGACTAGGGGGCCAGTGGTGTCATCCCGACTCAGGGAGAATTACAAACAGAATATGGTGCCCCTTCTCATGAAGGAGTTCGGATATAAGAGCGTGATGCAGGTGCCCCGCCTGGAGAAGATCAGCCTCAACATCGGGCTGGGAGAGGCTATCCAGAACCCTAAGGCCCTGGAGGGCGCCGAGAGGGACCTGGCCGCCATATCGGGGCAACGCCCGGTGACCACCCGGGCCAGGCGCTCCATAGCCTCCTTCCGGCTCCGCGCCGGGATGCCCATCGGCATCATGGTCACCCTGAGGGGCAAGCGCATGTATGACTTCTTCGATAAACTGGTGAACGCGGTGCTGCCTCGAATCCGGGACTTCCGGGGCACCAACCCAAATTCCTTTGACGGCCGGGGCAACTACACCCTGGGCCTCAAGGAGCAGATCGTCTTCCCCGAGGTCGACTATGACAAGGTGGACAGGATCCGGGGGCTGGAGATCACCATCGTCACCACTGCCCGCAGCGACGAGGAGGCCCGCAGGCTGCTAGAGCTCATGGGCATGCCCTTCGCTCGAGGTTGAGAGTAGGCGGAAGAGATGGCAAAGGTATCCAAGATAGTAAAGGCGCAGCGTCCCCCCAAATACCGGGTGCAGCAGCACAATCGCTGCCACCGTTGCGGCCGCCCCCGGGGCTATATCCGGAAATTCGGCCTGTGCCGCATCTGCTTCCGGGAGCTGGCCCTCCAGGGCCAGATACCTGGGGTGAGGAAATCCAGCTGGTGAGGAGGCCCAGGTGACCCTGACCGATCCCATTGCCGATATGTTGACCCGAATCCGAAATGCCGTGATGGCCAGGCACGACTCGGTGCTGGTGCCCGTCTCCAAGACCAGGTTGGCCATCGCCAAAATCCTCAAGGAGGAGGGCTTTATCCAGGATTATGAGGTGCTCCGGGCACGACCCCAGCGGATGCTCAAAATACATCTGAAATATAAAGACCACAAGCAACCCCTTATCTCTGGACTGAAACGGGTGAGCAAACCGGGGCTACGTGTCTATGTCAAGAGCCGGGGGGTGCCCCGCGTCTATGGGGGCCTGGGGGTGGCTATCCTGTCCACACCCCAGGGGGTGATGACCGGACAGCAGGCCCGGCGCCGAAATGTGGGCGGCGAGCTGCTGTGCTATGTGTGGTAGGTATCGAGGTGGATCATGTCCCGAATAGGAAAGCTTCCCATAAAGGTGCCACCCGAGGTTAGGGTGGACATCCAGGGCAACCAGGTGACGGTAACCGGGCCCCGGGGGGAACTTCGGCGCAGCCTGCACCCTGACCTGGTGGTTCGCCTGGATGGTGATAAGCTTCTGGTCTCCCGCCCCAGCGACCAGCGGCAACACCGGGCGGCTCACGGGCTCAGCCGAACCCTCCTGGCCAACATGATAGAGGGGGTAAGCCAGGGGTTCGAAAAGGTGCTGGAGCTCAGCGGGGTGGGCTATCGCGCCCAGCAAACGGATGGGAAGCTGATCATCACCGTGGGCTACTCCCACCCCGTGGAGATCGTCCCCCCGCCCGGCATCTCCCTGGTGGTGGAGGGCACCAACCGGATCAGGGTCCAGGGCATCGATAAGGAATTGGTGGGCGAGACCGCCGCCCGGATCCGTAAGGTGCGCATCCCCGATCCCTATCGGGTCAAGGGCATCAAATACCTGGGCGAGGAGATCCGGCGCAAGCCGGGCAAGGCAGGCAAGGCGGGGGGCAAGGGGAGGTAATGTCAACCCGGAGCCGTGTCGAGGCGCGGCAGAGGAGACACCGAAGGGTCCGGGGCAAGGTATCGGGCACGCCCCAGCGGCCCCGTCTGTCCGTGTTTCGCAGCCTCCGCCACATCTACGCCCAGGTGGTGGACGATACCCGGGGGCATACCCTGGTGGCTGCCTCCACCCTGGAGAGGGGGCTTCGGGATCGGGCCAACAGGGCGAACAAGACCGAGGCCGCTCGGCTGGTGGGGATGGCCCTGGCCCAACGCGCCCAGGAGAGGGCCATCAGCCAGGTGGTCTTTGACCGCGGCGGCTATAAATACCATGGCCGCGTCAAGGCCCTGGCCGAGGCGGCGCGCCAGGCCGGATTGAGTTTCTGAGGTTAGCTATGGAACGGGTAGAAGCTGTAGAAGCCGTTGAGCCGACCCTCACTGAGAAGCTGGTCTACATCAACCGGGTAGCCAAGGTGGTGAAGGGTGGCCGGCACTTCAGTTTCAGCGCTGTGGTGGTGGTGGGCGATGGCCAGGGCCGGGTGGGCCTGGGCATCGGCAAGGCCAAGGAGGTGGCAGAGGCTATCCGCAAGGGTGGTGCCCTGGCCCGGCGCAACCTGATCCAGATACCTCTGGCCGGAGGCACCATCCCCCATGAGATTGTGGCCAAATACGGGGCCTCCAAGGTGCTGCTCAAACCGGCAGCCCCTGGCACCGGAATCATCGCCGCCGGCGGCGTCCGGGCGGTGCTGGAGGTGGCCGGGGCCAAGGATGTTCTCACCAAATCCCTGGGCAGCAGCAACCCCACCAACGTGGTCAAGGCCACCCTCCTGGGCCTGAGCCGCCTCAGGCATCCCCGGGAGGCCGTGGCCGCCCGTAAGGGACTGCCCCAGGCCGAGGAGGCGACCGGCAGTGACTAAGCTGCGTATAACCTGGGTCAAGAGCTATATCGGCTACAGCTGCCGACAGAGGCGGACCATCAGGGCTTTGGGCCTCAAGCGCCTCCATCAGGTGGTGGAGCGCCAGGATTCGCCGAGCCTCCGGGGCATGCTGGCCAAGGTGCCTCATCTGGTAAGGGTGGAGGAGGTGGACGACCATGAACCAGCATGAGCTTCGCCCCGCCCCCGGCTCCCGGCATAAGCCCAAGCGGGTGGGACGGGGCGATGGCAGCGGCCATGGCACCTACTCGGGCCGGGGCCTCAAGGGGCAGAAGGCCCGCAGCGGTGGTGGGGTCAGGCCTGGCTTCGAGGGGGGACAGTTGTCCCTTATCAAGCGCTTGCCCCGGAAGCGTGGCTTCACCCTGATGTTCCGCACCCAGTATGCTGAGGTCAATGTGGGGCGGCTCAATGAGTTCTCGGCCGAGACCGAGGTTACCCCGCAGCTCCTATGGGAGGCGGGGCTGGTGAAGCCCAAGAACCGCCCGGTGAAGATCCTGGGCGAGGGCGAGCTGCGCCGGCCCCTGTCGGTGGCAGCCCACCGCTTCTCCGCCTCCGCCAGGAGAAAGATAGAGGCGGCTGGAGGAAGAATACAGGAATTGGGATATGAGAAGCCGGCCCAGTAGACCCAGACTGCTCCAGGCCATGATGGATGCCTTCAGCCTCCCCGACCTCAGGGGGAAGATCCTGTTCACCCTGGGCATGTTGGTGATATTCCGTTTCGTGGCCCATGTCCCGGTGCCCATCGCCGACTTGGAGGCCATGCGCCACATCTGGGAGAAGATGAGCGACATGCCCCTCCTGGGGATGCTGGACCTGTTCAGCGGTGGCGCCCTGCGCAATATCAGTGTGGCCGCCATGGGCGTTTACCCCTATATCACCGCCTCCATCATCATGCAACTCCTGGTGCCGGTTATCCCCCGGCTGCAAGCCCTGTCTCAGGAAGGGGAAGCTGGCCGACACAAGATAAACCAGATCACTCACTGGCTCACCGTCCCCCTGGCCATGATCCAGGGCTATGGGCAGTTGGTCCTGCTCAGTCGAGAGGGGCTATTGACCTCGCCGGTGGGGCTGAGCGGCGCTGCCCTATTTCCTACCGCCGTTACCGTCATCTCCATGGCCGCGGGCACCATGTTCTTGGTGTGGCTGGGGGAGCGGATTACCGAGCGGGGCATCGGCAACGGGGTTTCCATCATCATCTTCGGTGGCATCGTGGCCGGCTTGCCCGACATGGTCTATCGGGGTATGATCAGCGGTCAGCAGGTACAGATGTGGGGGATCCTGGCCTTCGGCCTTCTGGCCATTGCCCTGATTGGGGTCATCGTTATCTTCACCGAAGCCCACCGCCGTATCCCGGTGCAGTATGCCCGCAGCGTCATTCGGGGCGGCCGCATGTACCGGCAGTCGGGCTCCACCCACATCCCCCTGCGGGTGAACACCGCCGGCATGATCCCCCTCATCTTCGCCATGTCGGTGCTTATCGCCCCAGCCACCATAGCCAGCTACTTCAGCGGCGCCGGCGGCTTCTGGGGCGACCTGGCCGGCAACATAAGCGGTTGGCTCAGCACTACCGGGGGCCTGTACTGGGGGCTCTTCTTCCTGTTGACCCTGGGTTTTGCCTTCTTTTATACCATGGTTATCTTCCAGCAGATGAACCTGGCCCAGACCCTGCAACGCCAGGGGGGCTTTGTGCCCGGGATCAGGCCGGGCAAGCCCACTGCCGAGTATCTGGACAAGGTGATCAAGCGCATCACCTGGGGTGGGGCCCTGTTCCTGGCATCTGTAGCCATAATGCCCTTCGTCGCCCAGCAGGCTACCGGGGTGGTAGCCCTGCAGCTTCCGGCCATTGGTATGCTCATCGTGGTGGGGGTGGTGCTGGACACCATGAAACAACTGGAGGCGCAGCTGGTGGTGCGCCAGTATGAAGGCTTTATCAGGTGAGGGTTTTACAAAGTGCGTTTAGTTCTTTTGGGCCCCCCGGGGGCTGGCAAGGGCACCCAGGCGGCGGCGCTGGCCGCAGAGCTGGGGCTGGCCCATATCGCCTCAGGGGACCTGTTCCGGGAGGCTGTGGAGAGGGGGACGGAGCTGGGGCTCCAGGCCAAGTCCCATATGGAGCAGGGGAAGCTGGTGCCCAATGACATAACCATCAGGATGATCTTGGAGCGCCTCCAGGCAGCGGATGCCCGGGATGGTTTCATCATGGATGGCTTCCCCCGCAACTTGGAGCAGGCCCAGGCCCTGGACGAGGCTCTGAGCCAGAAGGGGCTGGCCCTGGACAAGGTTGTCTGCCTTCAGGTGTCCACCGAGGAGCTGGTGCGGCGTCTGGGCGGGCGCTGGGTGTGCCGCCGCTGCCAAGCACCATATCATATGGTCAATAACCCGCCCAGGGTGGCCGGCAAATGCGATAGATGCGGGGGCGAGCTCTATCAGCGCCCCGATGACACCGAGGAGACCATCAGGAAGCGGCTGGATGTCTATCTGGCTGAGACCGCCCCGCTCCTGAACTACTATCGAGGGCAGGGCAAGCTGGTGGAGGTGAACGGCACGCCGGGGGTGGAGGCAGTGAGCCGAGAATTGCTGTCAATCCTTAAGCGGAGGTAACTTCCGGGAGGTGGGCATTATCATCAAGTCCCGCCGCGAGATCGCCATCATGCGCCGGGCGGGCAGGGTTGCGGCCAGCGTCTTAAAAAGGTTAATAGCCGAGATCAGGCCCGGGATGGCCACCAGGGAGCTGGACGTCATTGCCGCTGCTGAATTCGAGAGGCATGGGGCCATAGCTTCCTTCAAGGGCTACCGGGGCTTCCCCGCCCACCTATGCGTCTCCGTGAACGACGAGGTGGTGCACGGCATCCCGGGCGATCGGGTGCTCCGCGAGGGGGATATCGTCTCCCTGGATGTGGGGGCCATAGTGGATGGCTTCCAGGGGGATGCCGCCGCCACGGTGGGGGTGGGGCGGATCAGCCCCCAGGCCCAGGAGCTTCTGGCCACCACCCGGGGGGCCCTGGAGGCGGGCATTGTCGCCGCCCGGGGCGGGGCCTACCTGGGGGATGTG
>Ga0180909_117_pt1 | contig 21056 bp, 20 predicted proteins | sample Deesub1362A_J573_FD_124296 | JGI IMG/M metagenome (GOLD analysis project Ga0180909, IMG submission 124296) | Dehalococcoides sp. JdFR-54 | reverse complement strand
AAGGCGGAGGTGGCCGCCGCCATAATATCATCGTCGGAGACGCCCTTGTTTATGGCGATGCGCAGCCGCTCGCTGCCCGCCTCGGGGGCAAAGGTGAGGCTGGTGATACGGTGGGAGGGGAGGGCATCCACCAGCTTCACCGAAAAGCTATCGGTGCGCAGGCTGGGCAGGGAGATGGCCAGATTCTGGTCTTGGTATTTGGCAGCCAGCTTGCCCACCAGCCCCTCGATGCCCCCGTAGTCGCTGGTGCTCAGAGACACCAGGGATATCTCATCATAGCCGCAGTTCTGTACTATATCCCCCACCGCCGCTACCACCTCATCGTGGGGGCGCTCTCGCACCGGTCGGTAGATGATCCCCGCCTGGCAGAAGCGGCAGCCCCGGGTGCAGCCCCTTTGAATCTCCACCGCCCCCCTATCGTGCACCACCTCAATATAGGGAACGGGGGGGTGGACAAAGGGCGGGGGCAGCTTGCCCACGATACGCCTTTCGACCCGGGCCCTGGCCTGGGGTATAGTCGGGGCGATGGCCTTGATGGTACCATCGGCATGATAGTCCACCTGGTAGAATCGGGGCACGTAGATGCCCGGCAGAGTGGCTGCCTCGCGGAGAAAGCCCTCCTTCTCCAGCCTGCCCCGGCCGCCTTTCCAGCTAGCGTAAACCTCGAGCAGCTCCACCACGGCCTCCTCGCCATCGCCCAGGATGAAGAGGTCGAAAAAGTCGGCCATGGGCTCTGGGTTGAGGGCACAACTGCCTCCGGCGATGATAAGGGGCTGGGAATCGTCCCGCTCCGAGGCCAAAAGGGGTATGCCCGCCAGGTCGAGCATGGCCAGCACGTTGGTGTAGGTTAGCTCGTAGCCCAGGGAGAAGCCCAGGATGTCGAAATTGGCCAGGGGTTGCCGGGATTCCAGGCTACATAGGGGTGCCCTGGCTGCTCTCAGGGCCGAGGCCATATCCACCCAAGGGGCATAGACCCGCTCCACCAGGACCTCAGGCCGCCCATTGAGCAACTCATAGAGGAGAGGTATGGCCATATTGGACATGCCGATCTCGTAGACATCGGGGTAGGCCAGAGCCATCTTGATGGGAGTGGTTTCCCAGTCCTTGGCCACCGAGTTCCACTCGCCACCGGTATAGCGGGCCGGCTTGGTTACCTGTCTCAACAGATGTTCCATAGGCTCTCACCAGGCAATGCCTCATTATAGTCTCGACCCAAGTTGGGATGCAACTGGGAGAGCTGCTGCACAATGGCGGCGGCTGCTTGACAGATGCCCGCCCAGGGTTAAGATAGTGGATGTCAAGCCCGATGACAGCCAAGAGTGCCCTCCCCATAATTGCCGCGCTGACGGTCTGCATAATCCCGTTGCTGGGGACATCGCCCGCCCTGGCCCAGGATGAGCGATTGGTCAACGGCACCTTCGACGCCAATCTAGTGGGCTGGCAGACATGGCCACCGGGACAGACCAGCCTCGTTTGGGAAGGTGGGGCAGCCAGACTCACCATCCATCCCCCGGCCGCTGTGGGCTGGGTGTATCAGGATGTGGCCATCCAGGGCGGGGGCGACTACGCCTTCAGCGGCAGTGTGCGCAAGAACGATGGCGATGTGGCTGCGGTCTGCCTGCGTATCCGCTGGTATGACGAGGCGGGCAACCTCATCGTGGAGGTGAGCTCCCCCTCCATAACCGAGGACTCCGACCAGTACCGTCTTCTCAGCACCGGGGTGCACACCGCCCCGAAACGCGCCGTTAAGGCCCGGGCCATGGGAGTGGCCACGGCCTCAGGACAGGGCAGCGTCTGGTTCGATAATCTGAGCCTCGTCGGGCCAGCCCCCCAGCCCCTGCTGTCCCCATCCCCCGCCCCAGGCTCCACAGCAAACCCATCGCCGACATCCCAGGACGCCTCACCGCCGGCAACCCCCGACCCGGGGGCAGCCCCATCTCCGCCGCTACCCGCCACCGGACAGGCCCCCTGGGCCGGCTGGGCAGTGCCCTATCTTATCGTTTTATCCGTCCTGTGTCTTGCCCTGGGGCTATGGGTTAGGAGACAGCATCAGCCACCTGATTGTCCCGGGTCGGTCCTTAGGCTATAATTGGCCCGAGGAGACGACATTGAGGCGGCCACTTGCCCTTTTTTATATCCCAGGCAATCTCCTGATGAAGCTGGCACTCTGCCTGTTGGCCCGGTGGCAGGTCCGGGGCAAGGAAAATATACCCCGGAAAGGCCCTTTGCTGGTGGTAGCCAACCATCTGCATCTGGCCGATCCCCCCCTCCTCTCCGCCAGCATTCCCCGGCGCATCACCTTTATGGCCAAAGAGGAGGCCTTCCGTCACCCCATTCAGGGCCCCCTGGTCTGGGGCTATGGCGCCTTTCCGGTGCGCCGCCGCCACCTGGACCGGAATGCCCTGAGGCAGGCCCATCAGGTACTCAGCCAGGGCCAGGTCCTGGGCATGTTCCCCGAGGCCCGTCGCAGCCCCACCGCCAGCCTTGGGCCAGGGCTGCTGGGCACTGCCCTCATCGCCCATCAGTCGGGGTGCCCCCTCCTGCCTGTGGGCATCAGCGGCACCGAGCAGATCAGAGGGCTGAGCTGGCTGTGGAAGAGGCCTAAGATCACGGTCAACATCGGTCGGCCCTTTCAGTTGCCCCACTGCCAGGGCAAGCCAACCAAGGAACAACTGGCCAGCCTCACCGATATCATCATGAGGCAGATCGCCCAGCTCCTCCCCCCCAGCTACCAAGGCATCTATGCCACCACCGATGATGCCAAGCCATCAGATTTGGGGAGCACCGGTTGAAGGTCGAAAAGGCCAAAGAGATTGGCTTCTGCTTCGGGGTGCGGCGGGCCATCGATATGCTGGCCCAGGCGGCCCAAAGGTATGGCAGCCTGGAAACCCTGGGCCCGGTGGTGCATAACCATCAGGTGGTAGCCTCGCTGGCCCGAAAGGGCATCGGCACCATCCATAGCCTGGACCAGGCCAAGGGCAAGGTGGTGGCCATACCCTCCCACGGCGCCAGTCCCCAGCTTATAGAGGCCATCCAGCAACGGGGCCTGGTCTTGGTGGACACCACCTGCCCCATTGTCCGCAGCGCCCAAGTGGCAGCCCGCAAACTGGCCCGGGCCGGATTCTGTGTGGCCGTCTTCGGCGAGGCCGACCACTCTGAGGTCAAGGGTATACTGGCCCATTGCCAGGGCAGGGCCGTCTTGAATGCGGGGGAGCTGGCCCAGCTGGAGCCCTTCCCTCGCCGCCTAGGCATCCTCCCCCAAACCACCCAGAACCCAACCCATTTTGCCCGGTTTGTCGAGGAGGCCGTGAGGAGCTATCTCCCCCGACTGCTGGAGCTGCGCGTAGTCAACACCATCTGCGATGCCACCCGCAAGCGCCAGGCGGCTGCCCTGGAGCTGGCCCAAAGGGCCGACCTGATGATAGTGGTGGGGGGGCGCCACAGCTCCAATACCCGGCGACTGGCCGAGTCCTGCGCCGCCGCCGGGGTGCCCAGCCAGCTCATTGAGACCGCCGCCGAAATCCAGGCCTCCTGGCTCGAGGGGAAGCACAGGGTGGGGGTCACCGCCGGCACCTCCACCCCAGATGAAGCTATAGCCGAGGTCGTGGCCCGTTTGCAAGAACTGGCCCGGGGGGCTGAACAAGCCGACTAGCGGACAATATAGTCCAGGCCCTGCCTCAGAGAAATGGGCTTGAAGCCAAAGGCCCGCTCCACCACATCCAGGTCGGTGATGTTGTCCCGGCGGAGCATGGCCAGCTGTCCCGGGGTGACCAGGGGCCGGGGCAGGAGCTTATCCATGAGCCACGCCAGGGGTTGCATCAGGGTCACGGGAATATGAACCTTGGGCCGCCTCCGCCCCAGCACCCCCATAATGAGGTCCACGATCTCTTCATAGGTGAGGTGCTCTGGGCCGCCCAGCTCCATGACCTGGCCTATGGTTTTGTCATCCCCCAGGGCCATAATTAGGCAGGTGACCACCTCGTCCACGGAGAGGAGCTGAAAGCGGGTCTGCCCTGAGCCGATTACGGGCACCAGGGGCAGGCGCTTTATCAGCCCGGCCAGGGGGCTCACGAAGCCATCGCCCTCCCCGAAGAGCACCGAGGACCGAAAAATGGTGTAGTCCAGGCCGCTGGCCTTTATCGCCTCTTCGGCCTGCCATTTGGAGTGAAGGAAGGGGAAGGCGGGGTCGGGGGCCGCCCCCAGATTGCTCATGAACAGAAGCCGCTTGGCCCCTGTCCTCACCGCCGCCCCCACCACATTCCGAGTGCCCTCATAGTTAGTGCGGTGGAAGGTGGCCTTGCCCCTCTCCCGGATGATGGCTGCCAGATGGATTACGGCCTCCGCCCCGGCCACCGCCCTCTCCACGGAGTCGGGATCCGTGACATCGCCCCGATAAAACCGGACACCCAGATGGGCGAGGGCCGAGGTTTGGGAAGTGGGGCGCACCAGGCAGCACAGCTCGTGGCCCTGGGCGATAAGCGCCTTGACCAGTCGCCTGCCCACAAAACCGGTGCCACCGGTGACCAGAATCAAGGCCATTCCGGGGACATCGTAACACCGGGCGGGCATACCGTCAAAGGGGCAAGAAATCGCTGCCCGGAGCTGTCTTGCCCCTGAGCCTTAGGGGCGCTATAATGGGGACAAATGATCAAGGGTTACATTCTCACCAAATTGGTGCCTGGTTTCGAGTCGCAAGCCCTGTCGCAGATTCGATCCACGCCCGGGGTTCTAGAAGTCAACCTGGTATTTGGCCGTTGGGATGCCATAGCTACGGCAGAAGCTAAAACCCTTCATGAGCTATTGAGACTGGTCGTCAGCCAGATCCGCGGCATCCAGGGTGTCCAGGACACTGAGACGCTGGTAGAGGGTGGGGAATAAGCAAGCCACCGGCCCTGCCTTCGGGGGTGACATGGTTTCCAGAGAGAATAGGCTATTGCCATCCGCCCTTGAGGCCATTGGCCCTACCCCCCTGGTGGAGCTGAGCCGCCTCACCAGGGGATTGCAGGGTCGCATCCTCGCCAAATTGGAGTACCTCAATCCCGGCCTTTCCAAGAAAGACCGCATTGCCCGACAGATCATCGAGGAGGCGGAGGCCGACGGCAGCCTCAAGCCGGGCCAGACGGTGGTGGAGCTCACCAGTGGCAACACTGGCACGGGTCTGGCCATAGTTTGTGGCATCAAGGGCTACCCCTTTGTGGCGGTGATGTCTCGGGGCAACACCCCGGAAAGGGCTCGGATGATGTCAGCCCTGGGCGCCGAGGTAGTACTGGTGGAACAGGCACCCGGCTCCACCCCGGGCAAGGTCTCAGGACAGGACATAATGCTGGCCGAGGAGGTGACCAGGCGCATTGTGGCCGAGAGGGGGGCCTTTCGCGCCGACCAGTTTAGGCTGAGGGGAAACTTCCGCGCCCACTACCTCCATACCGCCCCCGAGATATTGGAGCAGTGCGGGGGCCACATCGATGCCTTCTGTGATTTCGTGGGCACCGGCGGCTCCTTCGCCGGATGCGCCGCCGCCTTCAAGGAGTATAACCCGAAGATTCAATGCTATGTCATCGAACCGGAGGGGGCAGCTGTTCTGGCCGGGGAGGAGGTAACCAATCCCAATCATAGGATCCAGGGTGGCGGCTACTCCATGCCGGAGCTTGAGATGCTGAACCGCCAACATATCGACGGCTTTCTCAAGGTCTCGGATCGGGTGGCCATCGAGACCGCCAGACTGCTGGCCAGGGAGGAGGGGATATTCGGGGGCTTTTCCTCCGGGGCCAATGTGGCTGGCGCCATTCAGTTGCTAGAAGGGGTTCACCGGGGGCAGACCATCGTGGTCCTCATCCCTGACTCCGGTTTGAAGTATCTGAGCACAGACCTCTGGGAATAACCCCATCCCGGTTATTCGCCCGGGCTATAAGCCTCCAAGTCATAGGCGGGGAACGATGAGGGAGATATTTGGGAAAGCCTTTCAGCCCCGGAAAATCATCGACAATCCCACAGAGGAAAATCTGCGGCAGCGGGCCCTGGAGCAGGGGGGAGCCATTACCCAGTTCGGCAACCTGTCGGTGACCACCAGGGTGAGACATAGAATGGCCAGGCTGACCGAGGTGATAATGGATCGCCCCGACCCGGAGGATGTGGCGCTTATTCACCAGGTTCTGGACTACCTGAAGGGCCAAGAGGTCATAATGCTGGACAGGACCATGTGCGCCACGCCGGGCTACCAGAGGAGCTGCCGGCTATATGTCACCGCCGAGTATGCTCGGCTGCCCCTGATGTGGGGCAACACGCTGTTCCCCCCGGAGGGCAAAGAGCCCGATTTTGTGGCCTTAACCGTGCCGGAGTGGCCAGAGAAGCGGGTTCTCGTTTTCCCGGAGAGGGGCTTGACCCTGATCCTGGGCAGCGACTACAAAGGGGAGAACAAGAAGGCCATGCTGCGCCAGGTTATGTACTGGGCCAAGAAGGAGGGTTGCCTGGGAGTCCATGCCGCCAGCAAGATACTGAGGGTGTACCGCGGAGACCGGCTGAGGGACTTTGGCTTTCTGTTATTCGGCCTCAGCGGCACGGGGAAGACATCCCTATCCTGCCACTCCCACTGGCTGCACCCCCCGGAAACGGTGGTCATCCGCCAGGATGACGTGGTCATACTGAGACCGGATGGGGGCGCTTTGGGCACTGAGGACTCCTTTTACATCAAGACGGAAGGTCTGGAGCCCGACTCCCAGCCCCTCCTCTACGCCGCTGCCCTGAGCCCCAGGGCCATACTGGAGAATGTGCGCGTCGAGCCGGGGACCGGAAGGGTGGACTTCTTCGATACCACCCTGACCTCCAACGGCCGGGCCATGGTCAAGCGCAGGGACATCGCCTTCACTGACAACCAAATAGACCTGGGGCGGGCGGACTTCATACTCTTCATCACCAGAAGGCACGATATCCTGCCCCCCATCGTCCGCCTCACGCCGGAATGGGCAGCGGCGGCTTTCATGCTGGGGGAGTCGGTGGAGACCTCGGCGGGCGACCCGTCCGAGGCCGGCAGGTCGCTGAGGGTGGTGGGGACAAATCCCTTCATCATCGGTTCCTATGCCGAAGAGGGGAACATGTTCCTCAGCATACTGAGGCGGAATCCAGGCATCCAGTGCTTTATCCTGAATACAGGCCATGTGGGGGGCACGGTCAGGGGGCAAAAGATCACCCTGAAGGACTCGATAAAGATCATGGAGATGATAGCCCGAGACCGGATCGAATGGCAAAGGGACGATTTTTGGGGCTATGAGGTGCCCCTGGAAATCCCCGGCGTGGATTTGGACCGCTTCGAGGCCAAGAATTACTATAGCGGTGAGCAGCTAGAGCAGATATCCATGGCATTGAAGAAGGAAAGGCTGAGCTGGCTGGCCCAGTTCCCCCACCTGGATCAGGATATTGTTACTGCCATAAAGCCATGACCCGGTTTCGGCCTCGCCATAATCTTGCAGGGCCAAGCGGGACTTGATAGAATGGGACTGTCCCCCGTTTGTGGGCCGTTAGCTCAGGGGTAGAGCACCTGACTTTTAATCAGGGTGTCGAAGGTTCGAATCCTTCACGGCCTACCAGATAGGGGGCTTTCTTGGATTTCGAGCCTCCACGGAGTCCATGTCACAGGTGATGAAGGAGGAGATGAGTGGAGTTTATGCCCCTGACGAGGCCATTCATCGGCGAGGAGGAGGAGAGGGAGGTCATCGATACCCTTCGTTCCGGTTGGCTTGCTACTGGGCCAAAAACCGAGCGGTTTGAGAGGGAATTCGCCGCCTATCTGGGGAGGAAACACGCCCTTGGCACCAACTCCTGCACCGCCGCCCTGCATCTTGGCCTCCTGGCGCTCGGGATCGGCGCCGGGGATGAGGTCATCACCACGCCCATGACCTTTGTGGCGACGGCGAACTCCATAGTTTACACGGGGGCCAGGCCCGTATTTGTGGATGTGGAGCCCGATACGCTGAACATTGACCCAAGGAGGATCGCGGATGCCATAACAGAGCGCACCAAGGCGATACTGCTGGTTCACCTATATGGGCATCCCTGCGAGATGGATGAGATAATGGATATTGCCACCCGCTTCGGATTAAAGGTCATCGGTGACTGTGCCCACGCCATCGAGGCCGAGTACAAGGGGAGAAAGGTCGGCAGCCTTGGGCATGTGGACTGTTTCTCCTTCTATACGTCCAAAAACCTGACTACGGGCAACGGGGGCATGCTGGTAACCGATGACATCGAGGTAGCCACACTGGCGCAGTGCCTGCGCGACCACGGAATGAGCCCCGGGGCTTGGGCAAGATACCGCACGGGCGAGTTCAGGCATTACGAAATGACGAGGCTCGGCTTCAAGTGCATAATGTGGGACGTCCAGGCCGCCTTGGGGTTACAGCAACTGCGAAGACTGGAGAAGAGACACCATAGGAGACTAGAGATAGCGCGATGGTATGAGGCCCTGCTCCAACCGCTGAATGCCCATCTGGAGATTCTGCGACCGCGAAGCTACGTCAAGCATTCCTATCACATCTATGCCATAAAGATTAAAGGGGTTGATAGAGACCGGGTGGCCCATATCATGGAGGAGAAGGGGATCGGCGTTGGCGTTCACTATAGGCCAGTGCACCTGGAGCCCTTCTACCGCCAGACATATGGACACTGTCACGGAGAGTTCCCCGTCGCCGAGGATGCAGCCGCGGGGCTTCTGTCCCTGCCTTTCTGGCCCGAGATGACCGAGGAAGACGTGCACAGGGTGGTCGAAACGCTCAAAGACGCCGTTCTGGCCTCCTAGCAGGAGAACGGTCATTCCTTCGGCGAGGCTCACATGATCAGATGCAGAGAGGGGCTCGCATGCTGAAACGAAGACTGGGCCGCACGGATTTCGAGGCCTCAGTGATCGGATTTGGCTGCGGGCCTTATGTGCGACCTACCCGGGAGGAGGGGGTAAAGGCACTTCGGAGGGCCATCCAACTGGGAGTCAATTTGATAGATACCGCCCGATCCTATGGAGACAGCGAAGCCATTATCGCCGAGGCACTGAAGGACGTGGGGCACAAGGTCTTCGTCGCCACCAAGAGCCGTCTCGGCACCGGGGAGGAGGTGGCCCGAAGCATAGAGGAAAGTTTGCGCCAGCTCCAGGTCTCCAAGCTGGATCTGATCCAAATGCATGGCGTGGACAGAGAGGAGGACCTGACAGCGCGTCTCGCCCCAGGCGGTGCCCTCGAAGCTATGAAGCGGGCGAGGGAGTCGGGCAAGGTGGACTTCATAGGCATCAGCGGCCACCGGCCGGAGGTGCTGGCCAAAGCGATAAAGACCGGGGAGTTTGACGTGGTGACGACCCCCTATAATCTCCTCAATTGCGGTGCCGACTACAGCCTTTTCCCGCTGGCTGAAGAACTGGATATAGGGATCCTAGCCATCAAGCCTCTCGACGCCCGCTCCCTGGCTGTCCCCAGAGAAATGATCGAGTTCGAGTTGAACGGCAGAGCCACCAGTGTTGCCGAGGCAGCACTCCGATTTGCGCTGGCTAATCGCCGGATCACTTCCGTGGTTGTGGGCATGACCAACGTCGCTGAGGTGGAGGCGAACGTCCCTTTGGGATATGAGGTGCAGAGCCTGTCACCGGAGCAGCAGGCCCGACTCAAGGAGCAGGCTCGGATGGCGGCCCACACCTCCTGCGACGGTTGCGCCCGATGCGCTGAGATTTGCCCCTACTCTATTGACATTGTTCGGGTCTTCAAGCAGCAAGTGCTAGCTCGCCATTACGGCATGAAGGAATACGCTAGGGCCGCCTACAAAGAGGTGTCTAGACCTCAAGTGCAGATGTGTACAAGCTGCCAGCTATGCATAGAGAATTGCCCCTCTCAGCTTGACATACCAGCTCTGCTCAGAAAGGCAGACATCTTCCTCAGCTGAACCGCTTGGACTGATACCGCGACCAAGACTTTTTTGCCGACCTTCCTGTCGATTTGGGCAGTTAAGGCCCAAAGGCTATTGACATTCGTAGTAAAATCTGGTAAAAGGTGCTCAAACTGGGAGAGCGTTTTTTAAGACCGCAAGGAAGGCCAGTGAAACTACAAGAATATCTGGACATCTTGCGCAGGAAATACGAGCCTTATTTTGATGTTTACCTCGACCACCCCATCCTGAGCCGCAGGTTAGACCTCTACGCCCGCTCCCACGTCAGGAGCGAAAAGTTTTTCCTCACCAAAAAGGTGACCCTAGGCGCCTGGGAGACCAACGAACACTGCCTGGTCGAGGGTCACCCCGCTAAGATCTACCCATCCCAGCTCCAAGATTTCACCGAATTCCTGGTGAGGGCCGCCGGCGAACTGGTCAAACCCCACGCGGAACACATGTCCAGCCTTGTAACCGGGGTATTGGTTGCTGAGCGGGGGTTCGACCCTGAGGCCATCCGTATCGGGACAAGGTTCAAACACAGCCGCAGTTTTAGGTTTGGGCTCTGCGGATGGTACTCAATTTGTCTGCTGCTGGTTGACCTCTCATCAGGTCAGGTCTATGCCAGTCCTAACGGAAGGGAGGTGATGAAGAGCTATCAGCCAAAGCCCGTGTCCCAGGAGAGCAGGGAGTGTTTCGTTTCCAAATTCTAGACAGAAAGGGGGGAGAATAACTTGAGTGGGATAATATTATTGGTCATTGCCATCGGCGCCTTCATAGTTGGTTATCTGACGTACGGTGCCTACGTTGCTAGAAGGTTAGGGATCGACCCTCAGAGACCAACCCCCGCTCAGACGATGAAGGACGGGATAGACTATGTGCCGACCCGGGCCCCGGTTCTGCTGGGTCACCACTTTGCCTCCATCTCTGGTGCCGGTCCAATTGTGGGTCCCGTAGTGGCGGCCGCATTCGGTTGGGTGCCTGTATTTTTGTGGATCGTCTTGGGCGGCATTTTCATTGGCGCCGTGCATGACCTCTCCGCCTTAGTTAGCTCCATCCGGCATCGCGCCAAGTCCATCGGCGAAATCATCGGGGAGAATGTCGGCATCAGCGGCAAGAAGCTTTTTGCCGCCTTTGCCTGGCTCGCCCTGATTCTGGTTCTGGCCGTCTTTGCTGTGGTCATTGCCAAGATGTTTGTAGGCACGCCGGAGGCGGCAACTGCTTCCTCGCTGTTTGTGGTCCTAGCAGTTGTGTTCGGTTTCGCCGTCTACCAGCGGGGTGCCCCCCTGGCCGTGACCAGCGTAGCCGGTGTGGCCCTTCTGTGTGGTTGCGTAGGGCTGGGGGTCCTGTTTCCTTTCACCCTCCCGTTCAAGGTATGGGTAGTTGTTCTGCTGGTGTATGCCTTCGTTGCTTCCTGCCTGCCCATATGGATCCTGTTGCAGCCCCGTGACTACCTGAACTCGTTCCTGCTATACGGGTTCCTGATTGGCGCTGTTATCGGCATCTTGGCCACCAACCCATCCATCAAGTTGCCCGCCTTTACCGGTTTTGAGACCAACCTTGGGTACCTCTTCCCCATACTTTTCGTCACCGTGGCCTGCGGCGCCATTTCCGGCTTCCATTCCCTGGTCTCTTCAGGAACCTCCTCCAAGCAGTTGAGTAACGAAGCCCATGCCAGGCCCATCGGTTACGGCGGTATGCTCTTGGAGTGCCTGCTGGCGGTCATCGCTCTGAGCACGGTGGCTGTCCTGGTTATGAGCGATTACAAGGAAACCCTGAAAGACCTGGGCTGGGGAGGTACCTTCGCCAAGGGTGTTGGTGGCTTCCTGACCGGTATAGGGATTCCGCTGGCGGTCGGAAAGGGCTTCGGTGCCCTGGTTCTCTCCGCTTTCGCCCTGACCACCCTGGACACTGCCACCCGTATTGGCCGGTTCGTGTTTGCCGAATTGGCCGAGAGGGAAGGAAAGGCAGTCTCAGCCGGCGTGGTCGACCGCATTGTGCCGATTCTTACCAATCGCTATGTGGGCGGCGCAATCTGCGTGATCTGTGCCGGTGCCCTGGCCTTGTCCGGTACCTGGAAGCAGATCTGGCCATTGTTCGGTTCCGCTAACCAGCTTCTCGCCGGCCTGGCTCTGCTGGCGGTGGCGGTGTGGCTGGCCACCCTGGGCAGAAGCAACAGGTTTGTTGTTTTGCCCATGATCTTCATGTTTGCGGTTACCTTGACCGCACTGGTGGTCCTGTTCCTCAAAACGATAGCCGCCGCCAACTATCTCCTGGCCTGCTTTGCTGTGGCCCTCTTTATCCTGGCTATCATTCTGCTCTACCTGGCGATAACCAGGCTAATAGCGGTGCGCGGGAAGAAGCCAGCGGCAAGCGGCTGATTTCTCACCGATGAGGTGACCGTCAGCCTGCTTCAAAAGGGCCCCAGCCTTTGATGGGCTGGGGGCCTTTTTGAGATTGCCGCGTTGAAACCTGGGAGGCCCGCAACGCTTATTTGACATTCGAGGCCGCCAGTAGTTAAAATGGCTGGCTGAGGCATCTGCCAAGGTTTAGACGGCCATGATCTGGTTACGCAGGCTCATAGCCTTACCCCTGGCATTGACCTTCATCATCCTGTTTATCCTGATGCTGGTCATCTTCCGCATTAATGGCACCCTGGGCAACCCCGACTTCTATACTGACCAGTTGCGCCAGGCTGACATCTATAACTTCATCTACGACGATGTGTTGCCCGCTGCCCTGGAAGAGACGGAGCTTGGAGATGTCCCGGGGGCTGTGATCGACATCTCTGAGATGAAGCCCCACATCCTCAGCATGGTGGAGCAAACGCTGCCCCCGCAGTGGCTTCAGACCCAGGTCGAGCAGGTCATCAACCGAGCATTGCCTTATGTGCTGGGAGATACCGAGGCTTTCACCGTCAATATCCCCCTCAAGGACAGGGTGGAGGCCGCCGCCGAGGCGGTCAAGGATACCCTGCATAAGGAGGACGTGTTCCCCAATTTATATGACCAGGCCATGGACCGCATCCTCGATGAGGCCATACCGAATATGGGGGGTCTGCCCCCGCCCCTCGCCTTGAGCGAGGACGAGCTGGAGTCGATGGTGCGCACGGTGTTGCCCCCGGAGTGGATCCTGACGCAAATAGAGGGTGCCATCGATGAAGTGGTGCCCTACTTGACCAAGGAAAAAGAGCAATTCACGGTGCGGGTAAACATAATAGAGCGGCTGGATGCCCTGGAGACCGTCGTGGCCGACATCCTCAAGGGGCCGCAGATCTATGATCATCTCTTCGAGGATGTGGTGGCGCCGGCCATAAAGCAAAATATCCAAGAGGTCACCCAGCTTCCCATAGGGGTGGCACTGACCGACGAGGAAATCCTTTGGGCAGTGAAGGAGATATTGCCGCTGGACTGGTACCAGACACGGGTCACCGAGATCGTCGGGCAGGTCTTCTCATACTTCAGGGGGACGCAGGACAGCTCAGAGGTGGTCATACCTTTAACCGACCGTAAGCCCGTGGTGGCCAGGGTATTGGGCGAACTGGTCGACCGAAAGCTGGAGAGCCTGGTGGACTCCCTCCCGGTATGCACGGAGGCGCAGCTCCAGGAGCTGCTAACCAGCCCACCCTTAAACGGACTCCCCCTATGTCGGCCCCCGGATATGTCGTACGCAGAGTTTAAGGCATTGCTGGGCATCGACATCGGCACGATGCTCACGCCACTTGTGAATATGTGGATACCGGATCAGTTGGCCTTTACCGAGGCCGACCTGCGCCAGCTATCGGGAGGCCAGGGCGATGAGGACATGCTCAGTCAGGCCAAGGAGTGGCTCCACAGGGGCCTGACCTATACTGATGAAGACCTCCGTGCCCATTTGGGGGCGGACTACGAAACGCTGGACGAGGTTCGGCAATGGATTGCCAGCGGCTTCACCTTTACAGAGGAGGAATTGCGCCACTGGATAAGGGGAATGGACGGGGATGCCGATGAGCAATGGCAGGCCTTTGACGAGGTGCGCTCCCAGCTGGGGACGGGGCGGCGCTGGAAGATGGCAGCCTGGGTCATGCCCGCCCTCATCCTGGTGGCTATCGGGGCATTGGGTGGCCGAAGGTGGAGCAGCAGGCTGGTGTGGGCGGCGGCAGTGCTCGCCCTGATGGCCATCATAGCCTATGCCATCTTTGGCCCCCTGTTTTCCGCCCTGGCCCAACCCAAGATCGATGACGCGCTGACAGGGGCCGTCAGCCAGGCCGAGGGGTTCCAGGCACTGCTGGCCGACAAGGGTGTCACCATGGCTCAAAACGCCATCGATAGCTTTGTGGGCGGCCTCAAAAGCCAGGCGCTCAGCCTGCTGGCAGTGGCTCTGGCGCTCATCGCCCTGGGGAGCGCCTGGCACATCTGGGCGGGGAAGCGCAGGGCGTAACTGCGGGCGATAGTATTGTAGGAGACGAGTTCGGGAATGAGAGGCGAGGTATGGATTTGAGAGGCTATAGGAGGCCCGATGGCAGGGTGGGCTTTAGGAACCACGTGCTCATACTGCCCACCACCATATGTAGCAGCAATGTGGCCCACAGAATCAGCCAGGAGGTGCCAGGCACCATCACCGTCCCCAATGATAGCGGCTGCGCCTTGCTGGGCAAAGACCATGAGGTGTATGCCCGCACCATAATCAATACCGCGGGAAACCCCAATGTGGCCGCCACCCTGGTGGTGGGGCTGGGCTGCGAGCCCATCTCGGCGGAGCGGGCGGCCGCGGAGATAGAGAGGTTCGGGAAGCCGGTAAGATACCTGAACATCCAGCAGGTGGGGGGGACTATCAATACCCTGCGGGAGGGCGTGAGGGTCGCCCAGCAGATGATGGCCCAGGCCTCCACCCTGAAGACAGAACCGGCAGCCGTGGCCGATTTAGTGGTGGGCCTGGAGTGTGGCGGCTCAGATGCGGCCTCGGGGCTGACCGCCAACACCGCCCTGGGGGCGGCGGTGGACAGGATCGTGGATGAGGGGGGCACCGCCATCATCGGTGAGACCGACGAGTGCATCGGGGCGGAGATGCTGATGGCAGCCAACGCCAAGACCGAGGCAGTGGGCAAAAGGATCTTGGAGGTGGTGAAGCGCTTTGAGGACCACGTCAGGATGTATGGCGCCGATTTGAGCACCGGGCAGCCCGCCCGAGGCAATATCGAGGCCGGCCTGAGCACCATCGAGGAGAAGTCCCTGGGTTGCGCCATGAAGATCGGCACCAGGCCCATCGTGGAGGTGCTGGAATATTCCCAGATCCCCGGCCAAAGGGGCCCCATGCTCATGGATACCCCGGGTTACGACATCACCTCCATCACCGGATTGGTGGCCGGCGGCTGTCAGATCATAGTCTTCACCACCGGCCTGGGGACGCCGGTGGGGATTGCCGTGGCCCCGGTCATCAAGGTCATCTCCAATACCCCCGCCTACGAGAGGATGAAGGATAATATAGACATCAATGCCGGCACCATCCTGGAGGGAAAGGAGACCATAGAGGAGGTGGGGGAGCGGATATACAACATGATCTTGGAGGTCGCCAACGGCCAGAAGACAAAGGCGGAGATACTGGGCGAAAATCAATTCTCCGTGTGGCGAACCACTACCGAGCTTTAGGACGAGATGGGATGAAGACCAAGCCATCGGCGGCCATCGTCATCAAAGACAGGGACAATGTGGCCACGGCTATCAGGGAGCTCAGGGCCGGGGAGAGGGTAATGGTCAGGGTTGGCGGGGAGGAGCGGGAGGTGGCGGTGCAAAGCGATATCAGGTTCTTACATAAGTTTGCCCTGGAGGACATAAAGAGGGGGCAGAACATCATCAAGTACGGCCAGGTCATCGGGGAGGCCACCAGGGACATCCAAAAGGGCGAACATGTCCACATCCACAACCTGCGCAGCCTCAGGGGCCGGGCCTCAGACTAGCTGCCTCAGAGGGTGGGGGGCAAAAACTAGGTACGGCCCTGCCTTTCGGCATAGGCCTTTTTGATGAATTCTATTATATCGCTGGTGGAGGTGCCAGGGCCGAAGATGCCCTCAATGCCCATCTGCTTCAGCGCCGGCCTGTCCTCCTCCGGTATTATGCCCCCGGCCACCACTATGACATCGCCCAGGCCCTTTTGTTTCAGCCCCTCAATGATCGGGGGGAAGAGCTCCAGATGGGCCCCGGAAAGGATGCTCAGGCCCACCACATCCACATCCTCTTGCAGGGCCGTCTCCACGATCATCTCCGGGGTCTGCCGGATCCCGGTATAAATCACCTCCATGCCGGCGTCTCGTAGGGCGCGGGCCACCACCTTGGCCCCCCGGTCGTGTCCATCCAGGCCGGGCTTGGCCACCAGGACTCGAATTGTGTCCCCTGCCACTGCGGACCTCCTTTTTAGTCGGGAACCTCTTGGGCGATCTCGATGAGCGCCCCCTTGGTGGACTTGGGATGCAGGAAGCCCACAAGCCCGGCCAGGCCCCGGCGGGCCTTCTTGTCGATGAGCTCCACACCCTTGTCGGCCAGGAGGCACAGCTCCTGGTCGGTGTCATCCGTCTCCAGGCAGAAGTGGTGGATGCCCTCGCCCCTCTTCTCCAGGAACTTGGCGGTGCCGCTTTCCGGGTTCAGGGGCTCGATGAGCTCGATCTCGCCGCCCTGGCTGAGGGGCATCAGGGCAGCCCTTACCCCTTGCTCCGGCAACTCCTTGATCTTGGATGGCCGGACGCCGAACAGGCTGGAGTAAAGCTCCAGGCTCTCGTCCAGGTTATGAACGGCGATACAGACGTGGTGAATCCTTTTGATCATGCTCTCCTCCGCTGTTTAACCTCCTCGGAACAGGCTGCGGCCCATGGTCAAACCATTTAGACCACCAGGAGCTCCCGCTGGGTGCCGAAGACGCCCCTGAGCACATCACACATCTCGCCCAGGGTGGCGTAGGCCTCGGCACACTCCAGGAACCAGGGCATGGTATTGCCGTCGCCGCGGGCGGCATCGGCCAGGCCCCTCAAGGCAGCGTCCACTCGGGACTGGTTGCGGCTTTCCCTGACCCGGCTCAGGCGCTGGAGCTGTTTTCGGGCCTCCTCGGGATTCACCCGCAGCAGGCCCTCGATCTTGGGGAAGGGGGATATGAATCTATTGACCCCGACCACGGTGCGCCGGCCCGTCTCGATGTCCTTCTGGTAGCGGTAGGAGCTCTCCTGGATCTCCCGTTGCTGGAAGCCCTGCTCAATGGCGGAGAGCGCCCCGCCCAGGCTATCTATCTTTTCGATATAGGCCAGGGCCTCATCCTCCAGGTTGTTGGTGAGCTTCTCCACCAAGTAAGAGCCCCCCAGGGGGTCAATGCTGTCGGCAGCGCCGCTCTCATAGGCTATGATCTGCTGGGTGCGCAGGGCGGCGGTCACCGCCTGCTCACAGGGGGGGGCATAGGCCTCATCATAGGAATTGGTGTGGAGCGACTGGGTGCCCCCCAGCACCGCGGCCAGGGCCTGAATGGTTGTCCTGACTATGTTGTTCAAGGGCTGCTGGGCAGTGAGGGTGCAGCCGGCAGTCTGAGTATGGAAGCGGAGCATCCAGGAGCGGGGGTCCTTGGCCTGGAAGCGTTCCCTCATTATTCTGGCCCAGAGCCGCCGAGCGGCCCGGAACTTGGCCACCTCCTCCAGGAGGTTATTATGGCTGTTGAAGAAGAAGGAGAGCCTGCCGGCAAAATCGTCCACGTTGAGACCAGCGTCTATGGCGGCCTGGACATAGGCGATGCCGTTGGCCAGGGTGAAGGCCACCTCTTGGGCAGCGGTGGAGCCTGCCTCTCGGATGTGATAGCCGCTGATGCTGATGGTATTCCAGCGGGGCACCGTGTCCTTACAGTATTTGAAGATATCGGTGATGAGGCGCATGGAGGGGCGGGGTGGGAAGATATAGGTGCCCCGGGCTATATATTCCTTGAGGAGGTCGTTTTGGATGGTGCCCTCCAGGACACTAGGATCAACGCCCTGCTTCTTGGCCAGAGCGATATACATGGCCAGGAGCACGGGGGCGGTGGCATTTATGGTCATAGAGGTGCTCACCTTGTCCAGGGGTATCTGGCTGAACAGGGTTTCCACGTCCTCCAGGGAGTCGATGGGGACGCCCACCTTGCCTATCTCCCCGGTGGCCAGGGGGTGGTCAGAGTCATAGCCGATCTGGGTGGGCAGGTCGAAGGCGACGCTGAGGCCGGTCTGCCCCTGCTCCAGCAGATAGCGGTAGCGGCGGTTGGACTCCTCGGCGGAGGCAAAACCGGAGTATTGGCGCATGGTCCACAGCCGACCCCGGTACATGGTGGGCTGGATGCCTCGGGTGAAGGGATATTCTCCGGGGTAGCCCAGGGCCTCCTGGTAGTCGAATTGGGGGAGGTCATCGGGGGTGTACAGGATTTCCACGCCCTCGCCGGAACTGAGGGGGAAGTTATCCTGGCGTTCCGGGCGCTTCTCCAGTATGGGTTTCAGGGTTTTTTCCTGCCATTCCTTCTTGCTCTTTCCCGGCATAGCAAGCCTCCCTGGATCGCGATTGAGCCAACACCGTAGTGTAACTTATCGCCAAGGGGATGTCAATGGAGAGGGGCTATGCTATAATCGGGCACAGGATGGAGCGAATTCTTTCCGGAAAACCCAGCCCTGAGGACCTGCCCCTGGATACCACCCTTCGGCCCAAGCGCTTCGCTGATTTCGTGGGGCAGGAGAAGATCAAGGACAACCTGAGGATAGCCATAGCCGCGGCCCGGGGCCGGGGGGAGACCCTGGACCACATCCTGTTCTACGGGCCGCCCGGCCTGGGCAAGACCACCCTCGCCTATGTGGTGGCCTCGGAGATGGGGGTGAATATCCGCATCACCTCGGGGCCAGCCATCGAGCGCCCCGGAGACCTGGCAGCCATCCTGACCAACCTCAAGGAGAACCATATCCTGTTCATCGACGAGGTGCACCGGCTGTCCCGGGCGGTGGAGGAGGTGCTCTATCCGGCCCTCGAGGAGTTCGCCCTGGACCTGGTCATCGGCAAGGGGCCGGGGGCCCGGAGCCTCCGCCTCAAGCTGCCCCCCTTTACCCTCATCGGGGCCACCACCCGCTACGCCCACCTCAGCCCGCCATTGCGCGACCGCTTTGGGGCGGTGTACCGCCTGGACTTCTACGATGTGCCTGCTATGGAAGCCATAGTGAGACGCTCGGCGGGAATCCTCAAGGTGGAGGTCCAGGATGGGGGGGTGGTGGAGATCGCCCGCCGCGCCCGGGGCACACCCCGGGTGGCTAACCGGCTGCTCAAAAGGGTACGCGACTATGCCCAGGTGAGGGCCGAAGGGGTTATCACCGAGCCCGTGGCCCAAGAGGCCTTAGCCCGCCTGGAGGTGGACCCCATAGGACTGGATGAGATCGACCACAGGGTGCTGCGGGTCATCATCGAGAAGTTCGGCGGGGGGCCGGTGGGGCTGGAGACCATCGCCGCCGCCATCAGCGAGGAGCCCGATACCATCATGGATGTCTACGAGCCCTTCTTGCTCCAGCTCGGTTTCCTGGAGCGGACGCCGCGGGGCCGGGTGGCCACCCGCTCCGCCTACGAGCACCTGGGCCTGCCCTATCCCAAGGAGACGGCCCAGGGCAGCCTGTGGTAAGCACCCATGACCTCGCTGCTGCTGCACACCTGCTGTGGCCCCTGTGCCCTCTACACCATCGATTACTGGAGGGGGCGTGGCCTCCAGGTTACCGCCCTATGGTATAACCCAAACATCCACCCCTTCCAGGAGCACCAGGCCCGCCTGGGGGCCATGAACACCGTCTCAGAGCTTAAGGCGGTTCCCCTCATTGTGGTGCCCGGCTACCAGATGGTGCGCTACCTGCGGGCGGTGGTGGGCAAGGAGAGGGAAAGGTGCGGGCAGTGCTATAGGCTGCGGCTGGAGAAGGCCGCCCAGGTGGCCAAAGAAAGGGGCTTCGATGCCTTTACCACCACCCTATTCATCAGCCCCCATCAAGATCACCGCCTCTTGAGCCAGATAGGGCGGGAACTGGCGGCCCACTACGGGACCGCCTTTCTCAGCGACGACCTCCGCGCTGGCTTCAGGGAGAGTCACCGGGCCAGCCGGGAGCTGGGACTATACCATCAGCGATACTGCGGCTGCATATATAGCGAATGGGAACGCTACGCCAAGGCGACCATGCCACCAATTCGATGCTGACCATCCCCTGGAGATTGCTGCTCTTAGTTCTGTTGTTGGCCTCTCTCCTTGTGCCGACCTGCGGCGCGCCCTCGAATCTGGCCCTGGTGACCAGGGTTATCGACGGCGACACCATCGAGATCGCCGGGGGCCAGCGCGTCCGCTACATCGGCATAGATACCCCTGAGGTCTATCCCCAGCTAGAGCCCTGGGGCCTAGAGGCGCTGGCCGCCAACGAGCGCCTGGTGGGGGGGAAGCGAGTCAGGTTGGAGAGGGACGTAACCGACCGGGACAGGTATGGCCGGCTCCTGAGGTATGTCTATGTGGATGACACCTTCGTCAACGCTGAATTGGTCAGGCTGGGTCTGGCCCGGGCCAGGGCCTATCCCCCCGACACCAAGTATCAGCACATCCTGGAACAGGCGGAGCGGGAGGCTAGGGCCGCCGGCCTGGGGATATGGGCCGCCCGATAAGGCCGCCGGGCTAGCGCTGTAATTGTATCTCGGCCAGGGCCGACCAATAGCTATTTCGGGCCCTTTCCAGGGCCTGGCGCAGGGCGGCGCGGGCCGGAGGGGGCACTCGGCGGAGCTGCTCTTGAAGCTGGGCCTCCGCCCGGGCCCGATTCTGCTGGAGGCGTTGCACCAATAGCTCGAGCTCGCCATCGGCGCTGGGGTGGGCCCTGACCAAAGCCGGTAAATCATCTAGGTGCTTCTGAAGGCGCCTGGTCAGTTTCTCCACCTGTTCCGGCCGATTTCGCTTCGCCATCTCGATGGTTTCCTTGAGGCGGGTTTCAGCGAACTGGGCATGCAGTCTGGCCTTTCCCATTTCGGAGCGGGTCAGCACAAGCCTGACCTTCTCCGTCGCCAGCTTGACGGGGTAAAGGGGCTGGTCTGGGAGGCTGTTGCCCGAGGCGGCCACGGTGCTGCCCCCGGCCAATACCAGCAAGGCGATGACAGTGGCCGCCACCACCCAGCCCCGCCGCCACCACGCCCGGG
>Ga0180909_131_pt1 | contig 21845 bp, 19 predicted proteins | sample Deesub1362A_J573_FD_124296 | JGI IMG/M metagenome (GOLD analysis project Ga0180909, IMG submission 124296) | Dehalococcoides sp. JdFR-54 | reverse complement strand
TCATCTGGCAGCCGATGGTCCAGATATAATAGTGAGCCATGTCACTAATCCTTCTATGTGAGGCGAGCCCCTGTACCCAGGGGCTCCCGGTTTGGCTTCCAATCACGCGGAGGGAGTGGGATTCGAACCCACGACCCCACTTTCGCGGGGTAACCGCTTAGCAGGCGGCCGCACTAGACCACTATGCGATCCCTCCCCAAACCTCAATATAGCACAAGCGGGCCCCCATTTCAACCAATAGGGCCTGTATTGCCCCACGGCCGCCGCATATGTTAAACTGGGCTATGCTCATTGCCAAACGGGGAACATTGTGTTATACTTTTCCCTTAGCCTTGAGGCTAAACAGGATTGAGCAAAGGGGGGAATTTGGTCGAGGCCATCTCCATTAAGCTTCTCCTAGAATCCGGGGCCCACTTCGGCCACCAGACCAGCCGTTGGCACCCCAGGATGAAACCATATATTTTCACCCAGCGCAATGGCATCCATATCATCGACCTGGAACAAACTGTGGTCATGCTGGATAGGGCTTGCCAGTTCATTCGGGATGTGGTGGCTCAGGGCAAGACGGTGCTCTTCGTAGGTACCAAGAAGCAGGCCCAGGAGGCCATGGAGCAAGAGGCCACCCGCTGCGGCATGTATTATGTCAACAAGCGGTGGCTGGGCGGCATGCTCACCAACTTCGCCACCATCCAGGCCCGCATCGACCACCTGGTGCGCCTGGAGGATGCCCGGGCCAGGGGGGAGTTTGCTTATGCCACCAAGAAAGAAATGCTGAAGCTGGAGGAGGAGATAGAGCGCCTCAACCGTCAGATGGGCGGTTTCAAGGAGATGACCACCCTGCCCGGTGTCCTGTTCATTGTGGACCCATCCCGGGAGCGCATTGCCCTGGCCGAGGCCAAGCGGATGGGCATCCCGGTGGTGGCCATAGTGGACACCAACTGCGACCCCGATGAGATCGACTTTCCCATACCCTCCAATGACGATGCCATCAGGGCGGTGCGGCTCATCAGCGCCAAGATCGCCGACGCTGTTATAGAGGGCAGGGAGATGGCTGAGGCCCGAGCCGCCGAGGCCGAGGTCCTGGAGGAGAAGGTGGGCGAGGAGCTCACCACCTATAGCTTTAGCCCCAATGAGGAATAGCCAGGGGCTACGGAGGTCGATTTGCATATTCCAGCCAATGTGATCAAGGAACTTCGGGAGCGCCTAGGGGCAGGCATCATGGAGTGCCGCAGCGCCCTCATCGAGGCCGGGGGTGACCTGGACAAGGCCGCGGAACTCCTGCGGGAGCGCGGCCTGGCCAAGGCAGCCAAGAAGGCCGACCGGGCCACCCCCCAGGGCCTCATTGAGGCTTATATCCACCCCGGGGCCCGCATCGGTGTCCTACTGGAAATAAACTGTGAGACCGACTTTGTGGCCCGTACCGAGGAATTCAAGGCCCTGGCTCATGATATTGCCCTGCAAGTGGCCGCCCTAGGCCCCCGATGCCTCTCCCCTGAGGACATCCCGCCGGATAGCGAAGAAGACCGTGAGAATGCCTGCCTGCTAAAGCAGCCCTTCATCAAAGACCCCAGTAAGACCGTTGAGGACGTGATCACCGAGGTCACGGCCAAGGTGGGGGAGAATATTCGGGTGAGGAGATTCGTCCGCTTCGAGTTGGGTGGCTGAGGAAGAGGCCATGCCCCAGACCAGGTACCAGCGCGTCGTGCTCAAGCTCAGCGGCGAGGCCCTCATGGGCAATGCCGAGTACGGGATCGATGCTGCCACCCTCAAGGCCGTAGCCCAGCAGGTCAAGGGGGTGGTGGACATGGGGACGGAGGTGGCTATCGTGGTGGGGGGTGGCAATATCTGGCGGGGCAGGGATAGCGTCGCCGCTGGCATGGAGCGAGCGGTGGCTGACAACGCCGGGATGCTGGCCACCATCATAAATGCCCTGGCCCTTCAAGACGCCATCGAGCGAGAGGGGGTTAGCTGTCGCACCCAGTCGGCTCTGATCATATGGGCCGTGGCCGAACCCTATATACGCCGTCGTGCCATCCGCCACCTGGAAAAGAAACGGGTGGTCATCTTCGCCGCCGGCACCGGGAACCCGTATATGACAACGGACACCGCAGCCGCCCTGCGGGCCATTGAGATCGGAGCCCAGGTGTTGCTCATGGCCAAAAATCGGGTGGACGGCGTCTATAGTGCCGATCCCCGCCTCGACCCCACTGCTCAGAAGTTCGACCGCCTGAGCTACCGGGATACCCTGAATAAGCGCCTCGAGGTTATGGATACTACTGCCCTTACCTTATGCATGGAGAACAAGCTCCCCATCATCGTCTTTGACCTCCAGGCCCCCAATGGCATTGAACGGGTGGTGGCCGGGGAATCCATAGGCACCCTGATCTCCGAAGACGGGTAGCGGTATCAGCCTGATTGGCTGAGCCTATCGCCCGCACAGGCCAGGCCCATTGCCTTTGGGCCTGTTGTCGGTGGGAGGCTGAGAGTGATAGATGACATTCTCCGGGATACTGAGGCCAAAATGCATAAGACCATCGAGGTCTTGGGCCGGGAGCTGGCCTCCATCCGCACCGGCCGGGCCAGTCCGGCCCTGGTGGAGTCCATCAAGGTCGATTATTATGGCGTGCCCACCCCCATCAACCAGCTAGCTTCCATATCTGCCCCCGAGGCTCGGCTGCTGCTGATCCAGCCCTGGGATAGAAGCGCTTTGGGCAATATAGAGAAGGCTATCCTCAAATCCGAGCTGGGCCTCAACCCCAGCAACGATGGCCACGTCATCCGCCTCCCCATCCCACCCCTTACCGAGGAACGACGCCAGCAACTGGTCAAGCTAGTGCATCGAAGGGTGGAGGAGGGGCGGATCAGTCTGCGCAACCTGAGGCGGGAGGCCTTGGAACACCTGCGCCGGCTGGAAAAGGAGAGGACGATCTCCCAGGACGAGCGGGAGCGGGCCCAGGAGAGGCTCCAGAAGCTCACCGACAGCTTTATCGCCGAGGCCGGCAAGAGGGGCGAGGACAAAGAGGCCGAGCTTATAGAGTTTTAGTCCGCCCGCCGCGGAAAGATAACGCAATGGCTAAAAGGCTCAGGATAAGCAGGCTGCCCCGACATGTGGCCATCATCATGGATGGCAATGGCCGCTGGGCGAAGCAACGGGGCTTGCCCCGACTGGCGGGACACAGGGCAGGTACCGAAAACATCCGCCGCATAGTCGAGGCCAGTGCCCGCTTCGGGGTAGAGTATCTTACCCTTTATGCCTTCTCCACGGAGAACTGGCGCCGACCCCGGCGGGAGGTGCGGGGCTTGATCCAGATCCTGGCTGAGGTCATAGACAGGGAGACGGAGGAACTGCACCGCAGTGGGGTTCGCCTCCGCCATCTGGGAAGCCTGGAGGGCATCGCCCCCGAACTCCAGCACAAGATACGCCGCTCCTTGGAGTTGACCAAGGATAACACCCGACTCAACCTCAGCATTGCCTTTAACTACGGGGGACGCGCCGAGATTGTGGAAGCGGTGAGGCGCCTGGTGGCTGAGGGCGTGCCTCCCCACCAAATCAACGAGGAACGAATCAGCAGCTACCTGTATTCCGCGGGGCTCCCCGATCCCGACCTCATCATCCGCACCGGCGGCGAGATGAGGCTCAGCAATTTCCTGCTGTGGCAATCCGCCTACAGCGAATACTATGCCACGCCCACCTTCTGGCCCGATTTCGACGATAAGGAGTTGGAACAGGCATTAATAGCCTTTGGCCAGCGGCGCCGCCGCTTCGGCCGGCTCCAAGCCCGCGCTGGCAGCGCCCCCCAAGCAGTGAGTGGCGTGCTCCGCAAGCGGACCCTCAGCGCCGTAATCGGCATCCCCCCCCTGGTGGTTGTGGTGTGGCTGGGCAACCCCTGGTTCGCCATGCTAGTAGCTGCGGCAGCCTTGGTGGCCACCTATGAGCTCTATAGGATGCTGGCCGACTCCGGCAGGTCGCCCCTCACCGTCCCAGGCCTAATAGGCGCTGTCCTTTTCGCCCTAATCCCCCTGTGCCCGGATGCCAGGGCATTGCCCGCAGCCTTAGCTGCCGCCATAATCGTCACCCTAGCTGGCAGCGCACTGGGGGCTAGCCGCAGTGGCCGTTTCCCGGATTGGGCGTGGACCCTGGCCGGCATGCTCTATATAGGCTGGCTTCTCAGCTATCTGGTCGCCCTGGCCGAGCTGGAGAACGGCTGGCGCTGGGTGCTTCTGACCTTATTCGCCGTCTTCGCCTCCGACACCGCCGCCTACTTTGGGGGCCGGGCTTGGGGCAGACACCCCTTGGCCCCAGGCATAAGCCCGGCAAAGACCCAGGAGGGGACGGTGGCCGCATTCCTGGGCGCTATCCTGGCCGTCATGGTTCTGCCCCTTATACTCCACCTCCCCATTCCCTGGTGGCAGGGGCTCCTCCTGGGGTTGCTGGTGGGCCTTTTCAGCCAACTGGGAGACCTGGCCGAGTCGGCGGTGAAGAGGAGCTGCGGGGTCAAGGATGCCGGGGGGTTGATCCCGGGCCACGGCGGCGTCCTGGACCGCCTGGATAGCATCCTTTTCAGTGGCATTGTTGTCTATTATTATGTATCATTAATTGTATTATGAAGCGACTCTCCATCCTGGGTTCTACAGGCTCCATCGGCCGGCAGACCCTGGAGGTGGTGAGGGCCTTCCCGGAACGATTCCGAGTCTGGGGCCTGGCTGCCGGCGAGAACGCCCCCCTCCTGGGGCAACAGATCGACGAATTCAGGCCGGCCCTGGTCTCCCTGGTGCGGGGGCACCTCCCAGGGGGCGATTACCGAACCTGCACCGCCGAGGAAATGGCCGCCCACCCTGAAACAGACCTAGTGGTTATAGCCACCTCGGGCCGGGCCGGGCTGGGGCCCACCCTGGCCGCCATCCAGGCAGGCAAGGACATCGCCCTGGCCAATAAGGAGGTGCTGGTGATGGCCGGGGCCGTGGTCACCGCCCTGGCTCGGGAGCATAACGTTGAGATCCGGCCCATAGATAGCGAGCATAGCGCCCTGTGGCAGTGCCTCCGGGGGGAGGACAGGGCGACGGTGAAAAGGCTCATCATCACCGCCTCAGGCGGGCCCTTCCGCCACCACACCACCCAAGAGATGGCCCAGATCACCCCAGAGGCGGCCCTCAGACACCCCACCTGGCAGATGGGCAAAAAGGTCACCATTGATTCGGCCACCCTGATGAACAAGGGGATGGAGATCATCGAGGCCCACTGGCTCTTCGGCATTCCTTACCAGGACATCGAGGTGGTGGTCCACCCCCAGAGCCTCATTCACTCCATGGTGGAGTTCGCCGATGGCTCCATCAAGGCCCAACTCAGCCCGCCCGATATGAAATTGCCCATCCAGTACGCCCTCGCCTACCCCGAGCGCTGGCCCAATTCCGAGCTACCCTTGGTGGACTGGACTCAACGGTTGGACTTGAACTTCGAGGCGCCTGACCTGAGCCGCTTCCCCTGCCTCCGTCTGGCCCGGGAGGCGGGGATGAGGGGGGGCACCTATCCGGCGGCGCTCTGCGCCGCCGACGAGGTGGCCGTGGACCGCTTCCTGAAGCGGGACATCGGTTTTTTGGATATCAGCCGACTGGTAGAAGATGCTTTGGAGGCCCACCGGGGCAGCCCTCAGCCCACCCTCGACGATATCCTGGCCGCCGATGCCTGGGCCAGAGACTATGCTGCAAACTGGAAGCCAAAATGACGGTGCTCCTGACCATCGCCGCCATCGTTATAGTCCTCTTCGTGATCATCTTCCTCCACGAATTGGGGCATTTCCTGGCGGCCAAGGCCGCCCGGGTGAGCGTGGAGGAATTCGGCATCGGCTTCCCACCTCGGCTTTTCGGCATCAGATTCAGGGGGACCATCTACTCCCTGAATCTGATACCCATTGGCGCCTTTGTCAAGATGGCCGGGGAGGCGGAAGCCAAAATCCCCGGCAGTCTATACAGCAAGCCGGCCTGGGTCAGATTCCTGGTCAGTGGGGCCGGGCCCGCGACCAATATTACTTTGGCCCTGGTCCTGTTCACCACCAGCTTCATGTTCCCCACCGTGGTACCAGTCCTGGATCAAGGCATTCTGGTGCGGGAAGTAGCTCCAGCCTCCCCGGCCGAGAAGGCAGGCATCCAGCCAGGAGACAGGATCCTGAGCATTGCCGGCCAGCCCGTTAAAACCCTGGATGAGGCTGCCCAAGCCATCCATGGCCATAAAGGCCAGCAGATACAGATGGTATTGCTGCGAGGAGACCAGAGGCTTTCCGTGAGCCTGATACCCCGCCCCAAGCCACCCCCAGGCCAAGGGCCCACCGGGGCCACCCTTTCCTATCCCACAACAGTGCAGAGGTTCAGCCTCACCCAGGCTCTGGCCAGGAGCGGGCGCCTCTTCATCCACCTGCCTGTAATACTCAAGGACTTCTTCACCTCGGTGGCCCGGGAACCCGGCAAGAGCCTGGTGGGGCCGGTGGGGGCTGCCCAGCTCACCGGCGAGGTGGTCAAGTACGGGCTGCAACCCATGGTGGGCCTGGCGGGGAGCCTCAGCCTGGGCCTGGGCATCTTCAACCTGTTTCCCATCCCACCCCTAGATGGCGGCGGCATGCTCATCGCCCTGGGCGAGGGGCTGAGCCGGAGGGGGCACCTCTCCCCCCGACTACGCCAGATCATCTATGCCGGCGGCACCCTCCTTTTGATCAGCATCATCCTCGTGGTAACCTACAATGACATCGCTCGCCTTATCCAGGGGGAGAGCATCTTGCCATGGTGAAGCGCCGTTTCTCCAGGCCCATTAACATCGGTGGGGTCACTGTAGGCGGTGGTGCCCCCATAGTGGTGCAGTCCATGACCAACACCGACACCCGCAATGTGCCGGCCACCATCAACCAGATAAAGGAGCTGGAGGAATGCGGCTGCGAGCTGGTGAGGGTGGCCGTTCCCGACCAAGAGGCCGCCCAGGCCCTGACCAGCATCAAGAAGGCCATCGCCATACCCGTCATCGCCGATATTCACTTCGATTACCGACTGGCCCTTCAGGCCCTGAAGGCCGGCATAGATGGCCTGCGCCTCAACCCAGGCAATATCGGCACTCGGGACCGAGTCATTGCTGTGGCCAAGGCAGCCAAAGAGCAAGGGGTGCCTATCCGCATCGGGGTGAATCAGGGGAGCCTGCCCAAAACGGTGAACCCCGAGCTCCCCGTTGCCCAGCAGATGGTAGAGGTGGCCCTGGAGCAGGTAAGGCTCCTGGAGAGCCTGGACTTCGAGCTGATCAAGTTGTCCCTCAAGGCCTTCGATGTGCCCACCACCATCGAGGCCTACAAGCTCATCGCGGAACGGATGCCCTACCCCCTCCACCTGGGCATTACCGAGGCGGGCACCCCCAGGCGGGGCGTCATCCGCAGCGCCGTGGGCATCGGCACCTTGCTCTATCTGGGCATAGGCGATACCATCAGGGTCTCCCTGAGCGCCCACCCCAGGGAGGAGGTCTTTGCCGCCTATGAAATCCTGAAAAGCCTCGACCTGCGTCAGCACGGCCCGGTGCTGGTGAGCTGCCCCTCCTGTGGTCGGGCCGAGGTGGATATAATCGGGCTGGCCGAGGCCGTGGAAAAGCGCCTGGAGGCCATAAAACCGCCCATCAAGGTGGCTGTGATGGGCTGCGTGGTCAATGGCCCGGGCGAGGCCAGGGATGCCGATGTGGGCATCGCCTGCGGCAAGGGGAGGGGGGTCATCTTCAGGAAGGGCCAGGCGGTGCGTACCGTTGAGGAGGCTGAGTTTCTGGAAGCCCTGATGGCAGAGGTGGAGGGGCTGCTACCCGGGGCTTAGCTATGCAGGGGCTCTTCGTAAAGCTAGGGCACCTTGTGGAGCGGTGGCCGGCCCTGACCCTGGGGCTGGCGCTGCTCTTGTTAATAGGCGCTGTCTTCGGCACCCAGCGACTGACCTTCTCCAGCGGCATTGAGACCTTCGTCTCCACCAAGTCCCCGCTCTACCAGGATTTCAAGCGCTATGCCCGGGACTTCGGCAGCGACCCCGTTATCGTGGTCCTCCGCGGCCAGGCCTTGGACGACCTCATCCACAGCCGTAACCTGGAGGCCATGGGGGAGCTGGCCACCAAGCTGGAGGGCCGGGGCGATGTCTTCTCCATCCTCAGCCCCCTGACCCTGATTCAGGAAAGCGCTCCCCCCGGCTCTACCCTCAGCCCAGACCTGGTCAAGGCGCAGCTCCTGAACCCCGGCACCGGCCGGATAAAAGCCCAGTTTCGCCCTGTCCTCCCCGACCAGAGGCATGCCTTAATCCTCATCAGCCTCAAAGGCGATCTGTCATTGGAGGAGATGCGCCATAGCGCCGATGAGGTGAGCCATTTGGTTGAGGGCCTGAGCTTTCAGGGGGTGGAGGTCTCGCTCACTGGCGTCCCTGTGCTCACCAGCCAGATAGACGACCTCATATATTCCAACCTGCGCAGGACCTTGGTCCTGTCTGTAGGGCTGATGCTCCTGGTGCTGGCCGTGTTCTTCAGCGTCAGGGGGATATTCCTGTGGCGGTGGCTGGCCCTGGGGGTGATGGTCTTGGCCCTGGCCTACGCCTTCGGGGCTATGGGCTGGCTAAATATCCCGCTGACCATGGCCACCATGGCCATCTTCCCCATCCTGGTGGGACTGGACATCGATTATGGCATCCAGCTCCATAATCGCTTCGATGAGGAGGTCAGAAAGGGACAACCCCCGCCCCAGGCCGGCCGGACTGCCATCACCTATATTGGACCGGCCATAGGCATTGCCCTGCTGGGGGCCGCTTGTGGCATCTCCGCCCTCTTCTCCTCGCCGCTGCCCCTCATCAAGGACTTCGCCAAGATGCTCATCATGGGGCTGGCCATCGCCTATATGGCGGCCCTGTTTCTGGTGCCCACCTTCCTGCGCTGGCGCCGCCGAACCCCCGCCCGGGAACTGGTCACGGGCCGAAAAGGCTGTTTGGAATCGGGGCGGGGCAAGGTGGGGGGTTGGGCAATAAGGAATCCCCTGTTGATCGTGCCGCTGGCCCTGGCTTTGGCCCTGGCCGGCCTGGTGGTGGACCCCAGGATCGGCATCGAGACCGATGAGACCAAGTGGATCAGAAAAGACCTGCCGGTGATCCGGGGCTTCCAGGAGCTCCAAGAGCTTACCGGGGGCGTCGCAGGGCTAAACATCCTGGTGGAGGGCGACATCGCCAACCCCCAAGTCTTGCAATGGATGCTGGAGGTGGCTGAGACCGCTCAAAGGGCCCACCCCGAGGCCATAAGCAAGGTGACCAGCCTGGCCCATCTCATCCGGCAGCAAGCGGGCACCATACCCCCGTCGGCGGAGGTTGTGAACCAAGTTATCGGGCAACTGCCGCCCTCGGTGAAACGGAACCTGGTCAATGCCGACCTCGATGCCGCCAACCTTGTCTTGACCATAAAATATATGCCCCTGGCAGACCTGAAAGCACTCCAAGACGAGATAGAAGACATCGTCTCCAGCCCCCCGGCCGGGGTCAGGGCTGTCCCCACAGGGTGGACGGTCATACAAACAAGCATCTGGCTGGCCCTGGGTCAGGAGCGGCAGAGGATGACCCTATGGAGCATTGGCTTCGTCTTTCTGGGGCTGTTGATTCTGTTCCGTGGCCGACTGTGGCGGGCCATGGTCGCCACCTTCCCCATGGTCTTGGTAGTGGGCTGGTCGGCCCTGTTACTGTATCTGGCCGGCATCAAATACAATCCGCTGACTGCCACTATGGGCGCCCTCATCCTGGGCCTCGGCGCCGAGTACACCATCCTGGTCCTGTGGCGATACCACCAGGAGCGGGGGCAGGATAGGCCACCGCCCCAGGCTATGGTGGAGGCCATCTCCCGACTGGGCCGGGCCATCCTGGCCTCCGGCCTGACCACCATTGCCGGCTTCGGGGCCTTGCTCTATGCCCGCGACTTTCTCATCCTGCGGGACTTCAGCCTCATCATCATGTCGGACATCTTCCTGGCCCTGGTGGGTTCCTTGGTGGTCATGCCCGCGGTGGTGGTCTGGGTGGACAGCAGGCTTGCCCGCAGGCCAAAACAGGGTTAGAATAGCACGCGGGATAGGGGAGATGCGCTTTTCCCGGCTTTTCGTAAAAACCCTGCGCCAGGCCCCGGCCGAGGCCGATACGGTGAGCCACCAGTTGCTGCTCCGCGCTGGCATGGTGCAGCAGGTGGCCGCCGGCGTCTACGCCTATTTGCCCCTGGCCTGGCGGGTGCTGCGCAAGATCGAGCAGATCATCCGCGAGGAGATGGATAGGGCCGGCGGGCAGGAGTTGATGATGCCCGGGCTCCAGCCGGTGGAGATCTGGGAGCAATCGGGCCGAAGGGATGCCTTCGGCAAGACCCTGTTCACCTTCACCGACCGCCGCGACCGACGACTATGTCTGGGCCCCACCCACGAGGAAGTGGCTGCCGGATTGGCCAGCCGCTATGTGCAGAGCTACCGCGACCTGCCCCTCCTCCTCTACCATATCCAGACCAAATTCCGCGACGAGCCCCGGCCCCGGGGCGGGCTATTGCGCGTCCGCGAGTTCGATATGAAGGACCTTTACAGCTTCGATGTGGATGAGGCCGGGCTGGACGTCAGCTATAAGAAGATGCTCCAGGCCTACAAGAATGTCTATGACCGTTGTGGCCTGCCCACCGTAGTGGTGGAGGCGGATAGTGGTGCCATCGGCGGCAAGGAGTCCCACGAGTTTATGCTCATCGCTGACAGCGGCGAGGATGAGGTCTTCCACTGCCCCGCCTGTGGCTACGCCGCCAATGCCGAGAAGGCGGAGAGCGTTAAGCCAAGGCTGGAGGCAGAGGAGCCTGCCTCCATAGAGGAGGTGGCCACCCCGGGCATCAAGACCATCGAAGACCTGGCCAATTTTCTGGGCATACCCCCCAGCCGCACCCTTAAGGCAGTTTTCTACACCGCCGACGACCAGGTGGTCTTCGTCACCATCCGGGGCGACTTCGAGGTCAACGAGACCAAGCTCAAGAACGCCCTTAAGGCCCATGAGCTACGCCTGGCCAGCGATGCAGAGGTGGCCAGGGCTGGCCTGGTGGCCGGCTACGCGTCCCCGCTGGGGGTGCACGGCATCAAGACCGTGGGCGACGATTCCATCGCCCTGGGCACCAATTTCGTGGCCGGGGCCAACAAACCCGATACCCACCTCAGGAACGTCAACTACCCCCGGGATTTTGGGGTGGATATCCTCACCGACATCGCCCTGGCCCGGGTCGGGGATGCCTGCCCCCGGTGCGGCGAGAGGCTTCAGTCCATCCGGGGCATCGAGGTGGGGCATGTCTTCAAGCTGGGCACCTTCATCAGCGAGCGGCTAGGGGCCTATTATCTGGACAAGGATGGCGCCACCCGCCCCATCTTTATGGGCAGCTACGGCATCGGGCTGGGGAGATTGATGGCGGCGGCCATCGAGCACAGCCACGATGAGCAAGGCATTATCTGGCCCCTGCCCATCGCCCCCTACCACATATACCTGTGCCCCCTGTATACAGACGACCCGGAGATAGAGAGGGTGGCCGAGGATACCTACGCCCAGCTCGAAAAAGCCGGCTTCGAGGTCCTCTTCGATGACCGCAGGGAGTCGCCCGGGGTCAAGTTCAATGACGCCGACCTCCTGGGCATCCCCATCCGCCTCACCCTGAGCTCCCGCACCCTGAAGCAGCAGAGCATAGAGCTAAAGTGGCGCTCCAAGAAGGAGACCGAGCTCCTGCCCCTGAGCGGGCTGGTGGAGACGCTTAAGAAGCTTGTGGGGGGTTCGTCCGAAAAGGCGAATAACCGGCCTCAAAACCGCCCCAGAGGCTTGCAATCCTGGCAGGATTGTGATATATTTTATTGTAAAGAAACTTACTCGGAGAAGTGGGTAAAAAATCCCACTTTTTTGTTGCAAGGGGATGGCTTCAGCCGAATGGAGGCCTAGCTAGATGAAAAGCGAGTTTCTCATCGCCATCACCCAGCTTTCGGCAGAGAAGAACCTGCCCAAGGAGGTGGTGCTGGGGGCAGTGGAGGCTGCCCTGGTCTCGGCCTACCGCAAGGAGAGCCTCGCCTCCAATCAAAATATATCGGTCAAGATCAATCCCAACACCGGGGAGGTCAAGGTCTTCGCCCAGAAGACAGTGGTGGCGGAGGTAACCGACCCCAAGCGGGAGCTCAGCCTGGCCGAGGCCCAAAAGCTAAACAAAGCCGCCCAGCTCAACGATGTCTTAAACGTGGAGGTGACCCCTAAGAATGCGGGGCGTATCGCCGCCCAGACGGCCAAGCAGGTCGTCCTGCAACGGCTGCGGGAGGCAGAACACGAGGCCATCTTTGAGGAGTACGTCACCAAGGCTGCCGACATTATGAGCGGGGTGGTACGCCGCGTGGAGTCCAAACATGTATATATAGACCTGGGCCGGGCTGAGGGCGTGTTGCCCGCTGTGGAGCAGGTGCCCACCGAACGCTACCGGGTGGGCCAGAGGCTGAAGGTATATGTGCTGGAGGTGGAGCGCACCAGCAAGGGGCCACAGATACTGGTATCCCGCTCCCACCGCAACCTGCTGCGTCGCCTCCTGGAGCTGGAAATCCCCGAGATCCATAATGGCACGGTGGAGATCAAATCCATAGCCCGCGAGGCGGGGTACCGCAGCAAGGTAGCCGTGGCCGCCCGCCAGGCGGGGGTTGACCCTGTGGGCTGCTGCGTGGGGTTAAGGGGGATTCGTATCCAGAACGTGGTCAACGAGCTCCACGGCGAGAAGATCGACGTGGTGCTGTGGCACTCCGACCCGGCCATTTTCATCGCCAATGCCCTGAGCCCCGCCCCGGTGGTAAACGTGGCCATCAACCAAGCTGAGAAGACGGCCACTGTGGTCGTCCCCGACCGACAGCTATCCCTAGCCATTGGCAAGGAAGGCCAGAATGCCAGGTTGGCAGCCAAGCTCACCGGCTGGGGCATAGATATCAAGAGCGCCTCAGTGGCTGAAGCCGAGAGGGCAGCCAAGGTGACTGTGGAGGAAGAGGCTGCCCCAGCAGCCGCTGAGGTCGTCTCCGAAGCGGAGGCGGTGGTGGAGGCAGCCACACCCCAGGAGGTGGCTGAGGCGGCGGAGGCGGAGACCGTCCCGGAGATGGTCATCCCTGAGCTGGAGGAGCTAGCGCCGGAGGAGGCTGTGGCTGAGGCAGCCCAAGAGGTCCAGGCAGTGCCCGTGGAGGTGGCCTTCGCCGAGGAGGCAACCTTTAAGACCGAGCTGGAGCCATCCCAGCTCCGCTTCGCCGAGGAGCTTATGCCCCACTCCGCCAAGGCCGATTCCAAGAGCAAGAAGAAGAAGGGCAAGGACCGGCGAGGGGAGATCGCTGAAACCGGCCGGGCCAAACGGGCCCGCCGCGAGCAGACCCCGATGATGGACTACGATGAGGAGTACTAAGGTTCGCCCTCGCCGCCACAAGCATATACCGCAGCGCACTTGTATTGCCTGTCGGCAGGTACAGCCCAAGCGGGAGTTAGTGCGGCTGGTGCGCACCGCTGACGGTGAGGTGGAGATAGACCCCACGGGCAAAATGCGGGGCCGGGGCGCTTACCTCTGCCGCCAAGAGGGGTGTTGGCAGCAGGCGCTCCAGGGCAATCGATTGGAGTACGCCCTGAGGAGCAAGCTCACTCCTCATAGCCGGGAGCGGCTGGTGCAGCACGGGCTAGAGTTTGTTTCCCAGTGATCGTCCGCCGGCGCTAACAGGAGGCTATAGAATGGGTGCCAAAAAAGCGGAGCCAGCAGGGGCAGGGGCGGAGAAGACCCGACCGGCGCCGGCCCAGCGGCAAGCCCCCGGGGCAAAGGTTAAGTCTGTGGAGCTCCCCGAGGCCATAGCCGTAAGTAATCTAGCCAATGTGCTGGGCACCAGCCCTATAGAGGTCATAAAGCAGCTGATGCGCCAGGGCGTCATGGCCAACATCAACCAGGTCATCAGCTATGAAATAGCGGCCGGTGTCGCCTCCGCCTTCGGCTACGAGCCCAAGGAGACGCGACGCCGGGGGCTGGCAATAGCTGGCAAACGCCCGGCCGCGCCCCAAAAAGGCGAGCTCCGCCCTCCGGTGGTAACCATCCTGGGACATGTGGACCATGGCAAGACCACCCTGTTGGATGCCATCCGCCAGAGCAATGTGGTCGCCACCGAGGCGGGCAGCATCACCCAACACATCGGCGCCTACCAGGTGGAAACGGATAGTCGTAAGATAACCTTCCTGGACACCCCGGGGCACGAGGCGTTTACGGCCATGCGGGCTCGGGGCGCCCAGGTAACCGACATCGCCATTGTGGTGGTGGCTGCCGATGATGGGGTGATGCCCCAGACAGTCGAGGCCATAGACCACGCCAAAGCCGCGGATGTCCCCATCCTGGTGGCCATCAACAAGATAGATAAGCCCAATGCCAACATAGAGAGGGTGAAAAAACAACTGGCCGACATGGGCGTCCTCATCGAGGAGTGGGGGGGCGATGTGGTCTGTGTGGCCGTTTCCGCCAAAAAACGGGAGGGCATCACCGACCTCCTGGAGAACCTACTGGTGGTGGCCGAGGTTCTGGAGCTCAAGGCCGACCCCCACCGCCCCGCCCAGGGCGCGGTTATCGAGGCCAGGCTGGATAAGTCCAGAGGTCCCCTGGCCACAGTACTGGTCCAGAATGGCACCCTGCGCATAGGCGATATCATGGTGGCGGGCAATGCCTGGGGGCGAATCAGGGCCATGTTCAATGACAGGGGGAAGCATCTCAAGAAAGCCGAGCCAGCTACACCCGCCGAGGTCCTGGGGTTGAACAGCGTCCCCAGAGCTGGCGACACCTTTACCATCGTGCCCAATGAGCGCCAGGCCAAGGAGCTGCTGCAAAGACAGCAGGAGGAGCAAAAACAGGCCCTCGGCGCTCGGAGGCTGGCCACCCTGGACAGCCTGGCCGCTCAGATAAGTGCTGGCGAGGTCAAGGAGCTTAACCTCATCCTCAAGACCGATGTCCAGGGCAGCATCGAGCCCATCAGGGACTCCTTGGAGCGTCTTCATACCGAGCAGGCCAAGGTCAGGGTCATCCATTCCGGCAGTGGCAGCATTACCGAAAGCGATGTCTTGCTGGCCTTGGCCTCTAAGGGGATCATCATCGGCTTTAATACCCCTATTGAGCCGGGAGCCAAGCGGCTGGCTGAAGTGGAAGGGGTAGACATCCGCTCCTACCAGGTGATCTATAACCTGGTGGACGACGTAAACAAGGCCCTCAGCGGGCTGCTGAAACCGGCGACGGTAGAGGTGGTAGAGGGACGGGCTCAGGTGCTGGCCGTCTTCCCGGTGAAGAAATTGGGCAAAGTCGCCGGGGCCAGGGTTGTAGAAGGCAGGGTCAGCCGAGACAGCCCGGCCCGGGTCCTGCGCAGCGGTAAGGTCGTCCACGATTCCAGGGTTGCCAGCTTAAAGCACTACCAGGAATTCGTCACCGAAATAGGGCCGGGGCAGGAGTGCGGCATCGGCATCGAGGGCTTCGCCGACTTTGAGGTCGGTGACATCATAGAGACCTACCGTAGGCAACAGGCCAGTTCCCCCTGAAAACCCCCGGGATGACCAACCTGCCCACTAGATAGGAAGGTGCCACCGCATGACCCGGCGCACCGAACGGATTAATGACCTCATCCGCCAGGAGATAAGCGAGCTCATCCGCCAGGCCAAGGACCGCCGACTGAGCAGCCTGGTTACGGTGACCGAGGTGGTCACCTCCCCTGACCTCAGACACGCCAAGGTGTTCGTCAGCGTCATGGGCAGTGAGGCGGAAAAACGGGATACCCTGAAGGGTTTGGTGGCCGCTGCTGGCTTCTTCCGCAAGAACCTGGCCATGCGGCTAGCCATGCGCCGTATCCCCCAGCTTGAGTTTCGCCACGATGATTCCATCGAGCGGGGCAGCCACTTATTGGATTTAATCAGGCAAGTAAGCCGCGAGCCCAGAGCGGAGTCGGACCCCGGTGAGCCTGGACGGTTTCCTCAACCTCGATAAGCCCCTGGGGATGACCTCCTTCGGGCTGGTAGCCCAGATCAGGGGCATTTGCCGGGAGCGACGGGTGGGGCATGCCGGAACCCTAGACCCCATGGCTACCGGCGTTTTGCCCATATGCCTGGGGCGGGCCACCAAACTGGTGGAGTACCTTCAGGATGCCCCCAAGACTTATATCGCCGAGGTCCAACTGGGACAGGCCACCGATAGCTACGATGCCACAGGCCGGATAACCTATATCGGCGACCACACCCGGGTAACCCCGGGGCTCCTGGAGGAAGCCCTGGGGGCACTCCAGGGCAGCATTGACCAGAAACCGCCCCCTTACAGCGCTGTCAAAGCAAATGGTAAACCCCTTTACCGACTGGCCCGGGCCGGTGCCCCGGTAGAGCCCAAGGTCAGAAGGGTCCAGGTATACCGGCTCCGTATCTTAGACTGGCAACCCCCCAGGTTAAGGCTGGAGATCGACTGTGGCAAGGGCACCTATATCCGCTCGCTGGCCCATGACCTGGGCATCAGGCTGGGGTGTGGGGCCTATCTCCACAGCCTGGTGCGCACCCGATATGGCCCCTTCCATCTGGCCCAAGCCCTTACCCTGGCCCAGGTGGCGGAAGCCTTCCAGAATAACAGGGGGGCATCCATCCTCCAACCCCCCGGGACAGCCCTGAGCCACTGGCCGGCAGTGGTCCTGAATGAGGACCAGCAGAGGCTCCTCAGCCAAGGCCGCCCCATCCCCCTGGACAGCCAGCCCACCGGAATGTTCTGTGGCGCTTACTCACCCCAGGGCATGTTCGTGGCTGTGCTGCGCCTCGACCCCGCCACCGGGCTCTGGCGCCCCCGAAAGGTCTTCCTCTAGCCCATGGGCCCAATTTTGTGGTTAACAAGGGCTAAATAGCGGCCAAAGGTATTGACATCCTAGCTGAGAACGGTTTATATTGAAACTACCCGAAAAAGGAGGTGACTGGCGTGCAGGCATATTGCTTCAAATGTCGGAAGAAGGTGGATATCAAAAATCCAACCAAGGTCACCCTGAAGAATGGGCGACCGGCAACCAGCGGGATCTGCCCGAATTGCAGCACAAAAGTCTACCGAATCGGTAAGAGTTAGACGGGCGGCAGTCAGGCCAAGCGGAGCCAAACCAAAGCGGCTAAGGATATTTTTTTACTCTCTTCAAAAGCATTTGGGCATTAGCCACCAGGATTTGTTGGCTGTCCTCGATGCTCAGGCCAGTGCCCAGGATCGAGGCCTCAGCTAACTGAGGGGTCAAGAGTTCGCTGGGGTGGTGGCTATCGGAATTGAACAAGAGCTTGGCTCCGCTTCTTTGTGCCAAGAGGGCGATGAGGCCATTGGTGAGGCAATGCCCCGGGCGAGAGGTCAACTCCAAGAAGATGCCATTTCGAGCCGCTCGCTGGGCTTGCTCCCAGGTGAGAAGCCCGGGATGGGCTAGGATGTCCACCTCGGGACAATTCAAGGCAGCCAGGTTTGTACCCGGCTCCACGGGCTCGATGATGCTCTCGCCATGGACCACAACTATCCAGGCCCCCAATTCCCTAGCCCTGCGACTGGTTTCGGCAATGGCTGGTGGGGGCACATGGGTGAGCTCAATGCCCGGGATGGCCATGATGCCCCAGTGTTTTCGGGCCAGGGCACAGTCTCCGGTCACCTCCCGAATAATGCGCTCCATGGTGCCGGGGGCGCTATGGTCGGTGAGGGCAATGGCTTGGTAACCCTGGGCGTGGGCCCGCCGAATTAGCTCGATGGGGCTGAGAACCCCATCGCTTAGGGAGGTGTGGGTATGAAAATCGTAAATCATTTGTCACCTCGGCGTGATGCCTTATAATATTATGGCACTGAATGGAAAACGATACCACATTCGGCAGGCATGGGGCAAGGCCCCGCCGAAGCTGTAAGGAAACAAAGAAAGGAGTTGGCGGAATTTGGGTACCATAAATGTAGCCATTATCGGAACAGGCAACTGCGCCTCCTCCCTGGTCCAAGGTGTCCACTACTATCGCCAAGCCCTAGAGGATGAGTTCATCCCCGGGCTCATGCATCCCAACCTGGGTGGCTATCACATAAGCGACATCAAGTTCGTGGCCGCCTTCGATATCGACCGCAACAAAGTAGGCAAAGACCTGGCCGAGGCTATATTTACCCCGCCTAATAATACCATCAAGTTCTGCCAGGTGCCCAAGACCAGCGTCACGGTGGAGCGGGGCATGACCCACGACGGCCTGGGGAAATACCTCTCCCAAATCATAACCAAGGCCCCTGGGGCTACCGCCGATATCGTGGGCATCCTCAAGAAAACCAAGACGGATGTGGTGATCAACTTTCTGCCAGTGGGCAGCGAAGAGGCCACCAAGTGGTATGTGGAGCAGGTGCTGACCGCTGGTTGTGGCTTTATCAATTGCATCCCGGTATTCATCGCCCGGGAGGCCTACTGGCAGAATCGGTTTAAGGAGAGGGGGTTGCCGCTTATCGGCGACGACATCAAGTCCCAGGTGGGAGCTACCATCACCCACCGGGTGCTCACCCGACTATTCCGAGACCGCGGGGTCAAGATAGAGAGGACCTATCAACTCAACTTCGGGGGCAATACCGACTTCTACAACATGCTGGAACGGGAGCGCCTCCAGTCCAAGGAGATCTCCAAGACGGCGGCGGTGGTCTCTCAGCTCGATTATGACCTGGGCCCAGGCAATATCCACATCGGCCCCAGCGATTATGTGGCCTGGCTGGAGGACCGCAAGTGGTGTTATCTGCGCATCGAGGGCAGGACATTCGGCGATGTGCCCCTGAACCTGGAATTGAAGCTGGAGGTATGGGACAGCCCCAACTCAGCAGGGGTGGTCATCGATGCCATCAGGTGCTGCAAGCTGGCCATGGACCGGGGGCTGAGCGGTGCCCTGGAAGCCCCCTCGGCCTACTTCATGAAGTCGCCTCCGGTTCAGCACCCGGACGACGAGGCCCGGCGCATGGTGGAGGAGTTCATCCGCAGCGCCGCTCCAGTCCCGGTGGGCGATACTAAGAGCGAGTAGCTTTTAGCAATCTGTGCGGGTTGAGAGGGGCTAATCATCGATGAAGGTGGCTCAGATTTCCCCCTATGACTTCGCCTATCCCGGCGGCGTTACCAGCCACATCTGTCACCTGTCCCGCCAGCTAGCCCTCCGGGGGCACCAGATCAAGATAATAGCCCCCTGCTCCCGGGGGGTGCCATCCTCGGAGATAGAGGTTATCCCCCTGGGCCGGCCCATCCCGGTGCCCAGCAGCGGCTCATACGCGCGGGTCGCCCTCTCCCCGGGTCTATCCAGCCAGGTCAAGAGCCTGTTAGCCAGGGAGCACTTCGACATCCTTCATATCCATGAGCCGTTTACCCCGATGCTGCCCATCACTGTGGTCCGACTCGCCTCCGAGCCCAAGGTGGGCACCTTTCACGCCTTTCACGGCAAGCCCCGGGGCTATGCCCTATTCAAGCCGGTGCTCTCCCGCTGGTTTCGCCGATTGGCTGCCTGCACTGCCGTGTCCAGGCCCGCCCTCGATTTCGTGAGCCGCCACTTCCCCGGCAACTATGAGATCATCCCCAATGGCATTGACCTGGGACGCTTCCACTCCGAGGTCCTACCTATTCCTGAGCTTTGTGATGGGAAGCGGAATATCCTATTTGTAGGCCGTCCCGAAAAGCGTAAAGGGTTGAAGTACCTGCTGCGGGCCTATCGGGAGCTGAAAAGGGAGTTCCCCGATTTGCGTCTCCTCGTAGTAGGCCCAGGGACCCACCTGCGGCAGCGTTATGAGAGGCTGGCTCAGAAATATCATCTGGAGGACGTGGTATTCACTGGCTATGTCTCCGATGCCGACCTGCCCCGATATTACAGGAGCGCCGAGGTTTTCTGTGCTCCGGCCACCGGCCAGGAGAGCTTCGGCATTGTGCTCCTGGAGGCTATGGCCATGGGCACGCCGGTGGTGGCCACCAATATCGATGGTTACGCCAGTGTTATGGAGCACGGCGTCCAGGGCCTGCTGGTGCCCCCTCGCCGTGAGGAGGCCCTGGCCCAGGCCATCGCCACCCTGCTGGACAACCCAGCTTTGGGCAAAGAGATGGGTGCCCGGGGGCGGCTTACGGCGGCTGACTATAGCTGGAAACTCATTGCCCGCAGGGTTGAAGAGCTTTACCTCAGGCTACTGCACAGCCACCCCACCCAGTCCCATCTAGAAGAGGAAGTCGCCCGACAACTATGATAAATCTCCCCCAGCTTCGCAGCCGACTGGCCGGTCAGCTGGCCCAGCCGGCGGCACAGCTTCTGGCCAGAAGAGGGGTCAAACCCAACGCCGTCACTGGAGCGAGCCTGCTGGTGGCTATTGCCTCCGCGGCGATCATCGCTTGGGGTTATCCCCTATGGGGGGGGCTGGGGGTGCTGGTGGCTGGGTTCCTGGATATGGTGGATGGAGCCCTGGCCCGATTCGCCCAGCAGCCCAGTCGCCTCGGCGCTTTCCTCGATTCCACAGCGGATCGCCTGGCCGAGGCGGGGCTCCTGGCGGGCATCCTCATCCTGCTCCTGAAGCAGGGCTCGACCCAGGGGGTGTTGTTGGTTTATGCTACCATGGTGGGGGCAGTGCTGGTAAGCTACACCAGGGCCCGGGCCGAGGGGCTGGGGCTGGATTGCCAGGTGGGCCTGTTCACCAGGGCGGAACGGATAACGATGTTGGCCATAGGTCTTCTTATCAACCAAATAGTCATTATACTATGGATCGTGGCCCTACTTAGCTACCTCACCCTGGGGCAGCGCCTTCTGCACGTGTGGCAGCAAACAAGGACGAGCCATGTCGGCGATTAAGTTTATGTCAAGAAATATGAACGGTCAAAAGGGCTGACGGCCGGGGGGAGAAATGCCAACCGTTGCCATTATAGGAGCCCAATGGGGCGATGAGGGGAAGGGCAAGGTCGTGGATATGCTGGCGGCGGAGGCCCAGATGGTGGTGCGCTTCTCCGGGGGGAGTAATGCCGGGCACACTGTGGTCAATCCCTATGGCGAATTTCGTCTCCATCTGGTCCCGGCCGGCATATTCCACCCCCAGACCACCTGTATCATCGGCAATGGGGTGGTCGTCGACCCCGAAGTGCTCCTGGAAGAATTGGAGCTATTGGCCGGCCTGGGCATAGATACCAGTCGGCTTTTCATCAGCTCCCGAGCCCACCTGGTTATGCCCTATCACACCCTCCTGGATGGCCTGGAGGAGGAGTTCCGGGGCAGGGGGGCCATCGGCACCACCCGCAAGGGCATCGGCCCCGCCTTCATGGATAAGGCGGCCCGCCTGGGCATCCGCATGGGCGACCTTCAGGATGCGGCCAGCTTTCGGGACAGGCTGGACTTCGTCCTCGATTATAAAAATGCCATCCTGACCAAGGTCTTCGGGCGTGAACCCCTTTCCAAAGAGGATGTCTACAATCGGTATCTGGAATACGCCCAGAAGCTGGCCCCCTATATTCGAGACACCGAGCCCATCATCGCTGAGGCCCTGGATAGGGGCGACCTGGTCATCCTAGAGGGGGCCCAGGGGACCATGCTCGACCCCGACTTCGGCACCTATCCCTATGTTACCTCCTCCCCACCCACTGCCGCCGGGGCCTGCCTGGGGATGGGGCTGAGTCCCACCAAGATCAACAGCATCCTGGGCGTTTTCAAGGCCTATACCACCCGGGTGGGTGGCGGCCCTATGCCCACCGAACTCAAGGACGAGGTCGGGGAACGCATTCGGGAGCGGGGGCAGGAGTATGGCGCCACTACGGGGCGCCCCCGCCGTTGTGGCTGGCTCGATGGGGGGG
>Ga0180909_159_pt1 | contig 23060 bp, 22 predicted proteins | sample Deesub1362A_J573_FD_124296 | JGI IMG/M metagenome (GOLD analysis project Ga0180909, IMG submission 124296) | Dehalococcoides sp. JdFR-54 | reverse complement strand
GTTGGTGACGGGGGAGGCGTAGCCGTAGGGGTGGGGGTTGGTGATGGGGTGGGCACAGATTCAACCCAACTTGGGGGTGCGGGCGATGGTTGGGGCGTGGGGCTAGCCCCGCAGCGACACCCCCAGGCCAGAATCAGGCCACCAACCAGCCAGACCATGAAAATGAATCTGAACAGGCTCTTCATGCGGCCCCTTTTTAAACCATCTGCTCAGGTTTGTCAAGTCACAGCAGTCGGGCACTGGCCTCGGCGCTCACCCGGCGGTAGACCTCGGGGAGGGGTAGCCCATGCTCCTGGGCCAGGCGCTTGCAGTCTTCGAACTCCGGGGATAGGCTCAGCCTTCGGTTGTGGAGCTTTTTTATCTTGACCTTTACCTCGCCCAGACTGGACTGGAACTCCACCTCTTCCCGTTGGGCGAGGTGGCGCCCCACCGGCCAGATGCGCAGCCCCAGGGTGGGTGTCTCCCTGAGGATGGTCTCGGCGATCTCGGCCTCGGCGGTGGCGGGGACGAGCACGCTGAGCATCACCGCAGGGCGATTCTTCTTCATCTGGATAGGGGTGAACCAGACATCCCGGGCCCCCCTGTCGAAGAGCTGCTCCATGACATAACCGAACAGCTCCGGGCTCATATCATCGATGTTGGTCTCCACGAGGAGAAGCTCCCCCTCTGCCTGGGGCAGGACCTGCCCTATCCACAGGGACAGGGCATTGGGGAGCTGGGGGATGTGGCGTGTGCCTATGCCGTAGCCTATCCCCTCCAGCATCAGGTTAGGGGCTTGGAAGCGGGCCAGGGTGGTGAGAATGGCGGCACCGGTAGGTGTTACCAGCTCGCCCAGTTGGCTATCTGGGGTGACCTGGAGGGGAGCCTTGGCCTCGGCGATAAGCTCCAGGGTGGCTGGGGCGGGGACGGGGAAGACCCCCTCGGCGGCCGTCACCACCCCGCCGCCACTGGGCAGGGGGGAGCAGTAAATGTCTTCCAGGCCCAGTAGCTCAAAGCCTATGACTGCGCCCATAATGTCGACGATGGCATCCGTGGCCCCCACCTCGTGGAGGTGCACCGCCTCCAGGGGGATGTGGTGAGCCCTGGCCTCGGCGGCGGCCAGGCGGCGGAAGACCCCTTTGCCCCGGGCCTTGACCCTTTGGGGCAAGGCGCTGCCATCGATGATGTCCAGGATCTCGTTCAGGGAACGCGCCTGGTGGGCGGTTGCGTCCACGGACACGGTGACCTGGGTGCCGGTCACGGTGCCCCTGGTGGCCCTTTCAGCACCGATCCGGTAGCCCTCTAGGGGTAGCTTGTGGAGCTCGGCCTCCAGCTCGGAGAGGGGCAAGCCCACATCCAGCAGGGCGCCCAAGATCATATCCCCGGCGGCGCCAGCGAAACAGTGGAAATAGCCCGCCTTCATTTCTCTAGCTCCCGGTTGAGGCTGCCGCTGCGGTAGCCTTCCAGGTCCAAGGTGACATATGCATAGCCCAGCTCCCGCAGTTGCGCCACCACCTTTTGCCGCTGGGCCTCCTGACTCAGGGGGGCGATATCCTCCGGGCCGACCTCGATGCGGGCCACAGGCCCATGGTGGCGCACCCTCACCTGCCTCACCCCCAAGCGGCGCAGGTAGGACTCGGCCTGGGCGATGCGGTGCAGGATTTCAGGGGTGATGGCGGTGCCGTAGGGGACACGCGAGGCCAGGCAGGCCAGAGGGGGCTTGTCCCAGGTGGGCAGGCCCCGTTCCCTGGATAGGGCCCTGATCTCTGGCTTGGTCAGGTTGGCTTCCCGCAATGGGCTGCGTACCCCTAGCTCGGCTATGGCCCTGAGCCCGGGCCGGTAGTCGGCCAGGTCGTCACAGTTGGAGGCCTCAACCACCCAGCTCAGGCCCTGCTCCTGGGCCAGGACCTGGAGCTTTTGGAAAAGCTCCCTCTTGCAGTAATAGCAGCGTTGGGGGTCGTTGGCCGCGAAGCGGGGGTCAGCCAGCTCATCGGTCTCGATAGTCAGATGGCGGATGCCGATGCGGCGGGCCATCTCCCGGGCGGCCTCGGCCTCCTCAGGGGGATAGGTCTGGGACAGGGCGGTGGCGGCCACGGCCCTATCCCCCAGCACCCCATGGGCTACGGCTGCCAGGAAGGTGCTGTCCACCCCCCCTGAGTAAGCCACCAGCACCGAGCCCAGCCCTTTTAGGATGTGCTCCAGTTGCTCAAGCTTTGCCGACACCCCGGGTTCCTTTTCTCAGGGCTGCCCGAAGGGCCTCGCCCAGGTGGCTGGCAGCTATAACCTCCATGTTGGCCAGGTGGGGGGATGGGCCGCCTCTGGGGATGAGGCAGCGCTTGAAGCCCAGCCGGGCCGCCTCGCCCAGGCGCCTCTCCACCTGGGGCACAGCCCTCAGTTCCCCGCTCAGGCCCACCTCGCCCAGGGCCACCAGCTCGGGGTCTATGGCGGCATCTCGGAAGCTGGAGGCGATGGCCAGGGCAATGCCCAGGTCGGCGGCGGGCTCGATTATCTTGAGGCCGCCGACCACATTGACTATTATATCCTGATTCCCCAAGGCTAGCCCCACCCTCTTGGAGAGGACGGCGGCCACGATAAGCAGTCGGTTGAAATCCACCCCGTTGGCGGTGCGGCGGGGTGGGCCGAAGCTGGTGGGGCTGCTCAGGGCCTGGATCTCCACCAGGAGGGGGCGGGTTCCCTCCAGGGTGGGCACCACCACGGAGCCCACCGCCCCCCATTGCCGCTGGCTGAGGAAGGCCAGGGAGGGATTGTCCACCTCCACCAGCCCCTGCCCGGCCATCTCAAAGACCCCCACCTCATTGGTGGAGCCGAAGCGATTCTTCTCGCCGCGCAGCACCCGATAGGCGCTGAAGGGCTCGCCCTCCAGATAGAGCACCACGTCCACGATGTGCTCCAGGGCCCGGGGCCCGGCCAGGGCCCCCTCCTTGGTAACGTGGCCGCTGATGAGCACCGGCACCGCCCTGGGCTTGGACCAGCGCATCAGCTTCAGGGTGCACTCCCTCACCTGGGCCATGCTCCCCGGCGCCCCGGCCACCTCCTCGGCATAGACGGTCTGGATGGAGTCCACTATGGTCAGGTCGGGGGACATCTCCTCCAGGTAGGACAGGATGGACTCCAGGTGGGTCTCCGGAATCAGGTAAACCCCCTGGCCACCGACCCCGAGCCGCTCCGCCCGAAGCTTGATCTGGGACAGCGACTCCTCGCCGGAGACATAGACCACCTTGCCCCCGGCCTGGGCCACCTGGTCAGCCACCTGGAGCAGGAGGGTGGACTTGCCGATGCCAGGGTCGCCCCCGATAAGCACCAGGGAGCCGGGCACAATCCCCCCGCCCAACACCCGGTTGAATTCGGACAGGGGCAATGTGAGCCGGGGTGTCTCGGCGCTGCTCACCTCAGCCAGTTCCTGGGGCTTGCCCCCCAGCCCGGGGAGCCAGGGCGTTGGCCTGGGGGAGACTGCCCTCTCCTGATAGGTGTTCCATTCCTGGCAGATGGGACAGCGCCCCAGCCACTTGGGGCTCTCCCGGCCGCAGCTCTGACAGATGAAGACGGTCTTGAGATGAGACCTATCTATGCCTATCTCCCTCAGCCTAAGGTTTTGGCAAAGACCATGCTAAGCATACCTTAGAAGGGCACCACAAATCAATTGCCACAATCTTAAGGGCAGTTACTTAAAAGTTCCCAGTTTTAATTAAAGTGTGGCTGGCGAAGGTTCTGCCTGAGGCAGCGAGAGACGTGAGGGTTTCGGGCTATCTAAGTAGGAGCGGATGCGACGAGAAGCAACATCCAGGTATTTTTGGTCAATCTCGAAGCCGATGCAAGACACTCCTAAACGGAGGCAGGCCAGGGCTGTAGAGCCGATCCCCATAAAAGGGTCAAGGACGACTCGTGTTCGGATGAGGCCATGAAGCTTGATGCACATCTCGGGCAGACCGATAGGGAACGTCGAGGGATGTGGTCTTTCTCTTTCTCTATCCCGTATGGTCTCGTACGGGATGAACCAAGTATTGCCCCGACACCTTTTATCCTGCTTGGCGCGGTTCCACCGACCAATATTAGACTTATCCTGATAAGGAACCCCTACTGCCAGCCTATCAAGGGGAACCCTGCCCGTCTTGGTAAAGTGGAAAATATATTCATGGCAGTCGTGTAAGAACCTTTGACCAGCTATCGGTTTGTAATGCCCAACTGCTATATCTCCCGTGATATTGGGATAATTGCCTACATCGCCTTTGCCTATGGCAATTGACTTCACCCAGTGTATCACATTTTGGAGGGCAAAGTGTCTTCGCAGCCTTTGAGCAATGTCAAACGGAATCCATGGGTCGGAAGGTGTGCCCCCAACATTGAGGAAGAACGAGCCGTCATCATTCAGCACTCGTAAAATCTTTTCCCCCACCTTTTCTATCCAAGCGAGGTAATCTTTTCTCGGTACTTGGTCCTGGTAACTATTGTAGGGCACCCCGATATTGTAGGGGGGAGAGGTAACCACTATATCCACAGAGCCTTTTTGAAGCCTCTTGCCCATGCCCTCAATGCAATCTTCCAAGTAAAGCATAACAATTTCATTATGAGAACCTGTTGCTACGTAATAGGGTGCCTTCATGGATAGATTCTCCGCAATCTGCTCTCGGCTTCGGGCTTAAGAATAGCCCATTGGGTTCTTGCTGGCCGCTCCCAATCATCTCTATGCAATTCTCCCATCAGAATCTCGCTTATTTCTACGGCGAACCCAGCTCTGCTATATTTAACTACTATGTAATATCCCTCATTCGCCGATACCTTATTGCCCTTAATGAACTTGTTACTAGTGGCCTTTATTTGTATTCCTTGCCCGTAATCGTTAAGCAGGTCGGGTGTGCTACCACCCTTAGGGTAAAACTTCCACCTATTGTCAAGTTCACTTATCTGCCAAGCGATCATATTATGGAGTATTGCTGTCAGGGTATTCGTTTGAATGTTAAGCCTTAATAGATGAACACTGCCATATTTGCCATGATAGCCCATGCCAGTAAGTATTTCGGCTGCCCTGAGCGCTGCGTCCCTGACGATATTGGCATCTAACCCTTGCCGAGCCATAAAGGAGCCTTCTTTGGCAATGTTCACTATATTTCCGCTACAAATGAGGTACGTTTTTGCAAATCCCTGTGGACTCGATAAGCCCGACCACAAGTAGGGCATACTGTATGACAATCGTGTCCATACTGGAAGTAGCCTCGCCCCACAAGCGGTAGCTGCTCGCCGCAGGGGCAAAGCCAAGCCGCAATAATGCCTTCTGCTCGGGCAACGGCTGTCGTCCCGTCGCGGAATCTGACTGGCACTGTGAACAGCTTTAATTCGATGTCTCCCATTGTGCTCGCTCTCTCAATAAATAACGAGCAGCCATAATATACTCTTTTGCGCCTTTTTACGGCATGTATGCCTTAAAACGTGCAAATGTATATCGGTTGCCCTAGCTGCGGTCGGGGAGGGGCTCGGCCAGGCTCACGGTGCGGAACACGATGTGGTCATCCTCCACATCCACTACTACAGTATCCCCGCTCTGAAACTCGCCGCGCAGGAGCTTCTCGGAAAGCTCGTCCTCCACCAGGTTCTGGATGACCCGACGCAGGGGCCGAGCGCCGAAGGTCTGGTCGTAGCCCTTCTCCCCCAGGAAGTCCTTGGCCTTATCGGTGACCTCCAGCTTTACCCCCCTCTCCCCCAGCTGCTGGGCCACCGTGGTCAGCATCAGGTCCACGATCTTGCGGATGTGCTCCATGGTCAGGGCGTGGAAGACCACGATGCCGTCAATGCGGTTCAGGAACTCGGGGCGGAAGAACCGCTTCACCTCGCCCAGCACCTTCTCCTTCATCCGTTCGTAGGATTGCTGCCGGGACTTCTCCTCGTCGGTCTGGAGGGCGAAGCCCAGGGTGGTATCCCGCTTGATGAGCTCGGCGCCGATGTTGCTGGTCATGGCGATGATGGTGTTGCGGAAATCCACCCGGCGGCCCTTGGCGTCGGTGAGGTGGCCATCGTCGAAGATCTGGAGCAGGATGTTGAAGACATCGGGGTGGGCCTTCTCTATCTCGTCGAGGAGGATGGCCGAGTAGGACTTGCGGCGCACCGTCTCGGTGAGCTGTCCCCCCTCATCGTAGCCCACATAGCCAGGTGGGGCACCCACGAGCCGGGCCACGGCATGTCTCTCCATGAACTCGGACATGTCGAGTCGGATGAGGGCCTCCTCGCTGCCGAACATGAACTCGGCCAGGGCCCTGACCAGCTCCGTCTTGCCCACGCCGGTAGGGCCGAGGAAGATGAAAGCGCCTATGGGCCGACGCGGGTCTTTGAGGCCAGCCCGAGCCCGGCGCACCGCCTTGGAAACTATGGCGATGGCCTCGTCCTGGCCGACAATGCGACGGTGCAGGGCCTCCTCCATGTGGAGGAGCCGGGTGGATTCGTCGGTGGCGATGCGGGCTACCGGGATGCCCGTCCACATGCTCACTACCTCAGCGATGTCCTCCTCGGTGACCACGGGCCTATCTTGGCTTTGCTCCGCCTGCCAGTCCTGCTCCATGAGCTGTATTTTCTGGGTGAGGTGCAGCTCCCTGTCCCTGAGCTCGGCGGCATACTCATATTGCTGGCCGGCAATGGCCGCCTCTTTGTCTTTGCGCACGCTTTCCAGGGCGCGACGGGCCTCCACCAGGGTGATGGGGATGCCGCCCCGCTTGATGCGCACCCGGGAGGCCGCCTCATCCACCACGTCGATGGCCTTATCGGGCAAGAAGCGGTCGGTGATGTAGCGGGCTGCCAGGTTGGCGGCAGCCTTGAGGGCCTCATCGCTGATAATGAGGTGGTGGTGCTCTTCGTAGCGATGCTTGATGCCCCGCAGGATCTCCAGGGTTTGGGGCACCGTGGGCTCGTTGACTATTATGGGCTGGAAGCGCCGCTCCAGGGCAGCGTCCCGTTCCACATGCTTGCGGTATTCATCCAGGGTGGTGGCCCCGATGCACTGCACCTCGCCCCGGGATAGGGATGGTTTCAGGATGTTGGCGGCATCCACCGCCCCCTCGGCGGCCCCAGCCCCCACCATGGTATGAAGCTCGTCCACGAATAGGATGCAGTTGCCGGCGGCCTTTATCTCCTCGATGACCTTCTTCAGGCGCTCCTCGAACTCGCCCCGGTACTTGGTCCCGGCCACCAGGGAGCCCATATCCAGGGTGACCACCCGCTTGCCCTGGAGGGTCTCCGGGACCTCGCCGGCCACGATGCGGTGGGCCAGACCCTCCACAATGGCGGTCTTGCCCACCCCGGGCTCGCCGATGAGGGCAGGGTTGTTCTTGGTGCGGCGGCTCAGGATCTGAATCACCCGCTCGATCTCGGTGACGCGGCCGATAACGGGATCGAGCCGCCCCGCCCTGGAGGCAGCGGTGAGGTCGACCCCCAGTTGGTCCAGGGTGGGGGTGCGGGTAGCGGCCCGCAGCCCGGCCTGAGCTTGGGGTGTGCTCTGGGCCAGCACCCGGGCGGTCTCCGCCCGCACCCGCTCCAGGTTCACCCCCAGGCTCTCCAAGACGCCCGCGGCCACCCCCTCCCCCTCTCTGAGCAGGCCGAGGAGGAGGTGTTCGGTGCCGATGTAGTTGTGGCCCAGCCTCCTAGCCTCGTCTACGGCCATCTCAATGACCTTTTTGGCCCTGGGGGTGAGGCCGATCTCGCCCGAGGAGGGTCGCTCGCCGCGCCCGATGATGAACTCCACCGCCGAGCGCACCTTGCTCAGCTCTACGCCCAGGTTGCTCAGGACCTTGGCCGCCACGCCTTCCCCCTCGCGCACCAGGCCCAACAGGATGTGCTCGGTGCCGATATAGTTATGGTTGAACCGCTGGGCCTCCTCTTGGGCCAGGGTGAGCACGCGGCGGGCTCTTTCCGTAAATTTCTCAAATCTGCTAGCCATGGCCGTTTCCGACGACGGTTATCCTCCCCATTGCGCCTGTCTCAAGCTGAGCCGGAGGCGACGGCGCTGGGGCTCAATGCTGAGTATCTTGAGGGTCAGCGCCTCGCCCCTCTGTACCACCTCTTTGGGGTGGCTGATGCGCCGCTCTGCCAGCTCAGAGATGTGGACCAGTCCCTCGATGCCGCCATCGATGCGGGCAAAGGCCCCGAAATCCACCAGTTTGGTTATGGTGCCGGTGACCAGTTGCCCCTCCTGATACCGGTGGGCGATGGTCTCCCAGGGGTGGGGCTGGGTGCGGCGCAGGCTCAGCACCACCCTGCCGCAGGCCTGGTCCACCTTCATTATATATACATCCAGCTCCTCCCCTGGCTTGGGGGAGGCCTGGTTATGGTTATCTTCAGCCCAGGAGATCTCCGAGGCAGGCACCAGCCCGTCAATGCCACCCAGGTCCACGAACAGGCCGAAGCTGTGAACCCCGCTCACCCGACCTCGCCGAACCTCCCCGGGCTTGAGATCGGCCAGCAGGGCTTTCCGTTGCTGCTCTTTCAGGTGGTGGAGGGCGGCCCGTTCGGAGAGGATGATCTGGCGGCGACCTCGATTCAGCTTCAAAACCTTCAGCTTCAAGCGGTCGCCTAGCCTCAGGGCGAGTCCGTCCTGGCTGGGGTTGCCGGCTATTTGGGACAGGGGCACGAAGCCCGACAGTCCGTGACAGTCGACGATGAGGCCACCCCGGTTGAAATCGCATGCCTCCGCCTCGATGGGCTCGCCGCTCTCATAATGGGCCTCCAACTCCTGCCACCCCCGGTGCCGCCAGGCTCGATCCAGGGAGAGCACCACGGGGCTATCATCGTCGGCTCGGAGCACATAGAGCTGCACCTCGTCCCCAGGCTTAGCCTGCCAGTGGCGCCCCAGGGTGAGCATTTCGCTGGGGGGGACAAAGCCCTCCGATTTGGTGCCGATATCCACCCAGGCCCCCTCAGCATCCAGGGCGACGATGGTGCCCATCACCAGGTCGCCCCGGCGTGGCCTCTTTTGCTCGGCCCCGGCCAGCCAAGCTTTCAGCGCCGGTGTTGTCTCTGCCACCTGGCTCTCCCTCAATGCCGATACCTCGGTCAATGATTCCCCCACTCCCAGAATTATAATGCATTCATAGCCAAGGGTCAAAATACGCGAACCTGGCGCTTTTATTCTAGCATACCCTTGGCCTGCTGAAAAGGCGCTATGGTGGAGGCCAGGGACTCATTTGTTCTCCCCTTGATAGATGCCCTGGTAGGGGTGGGGGGTGGGCTCGGTGAGGCGAAAGAATACCAACTGGAGGACGCGGGCATTGTGGCGTAGTCGAAAACCGTAGGGATTGTATATGGTCAATAGGGCCTGTGACCGTCCCGAGTAGCCGGCATCCCAGACCGCGGTATGCAGGGCCACGCCGCAACGCAACAGGCTGGAGCGGGTTCTGCCCAGGGCCATAATGTCCTGGGGCAGGTTCACTATCTCGTTGAAGGTCAGGAGGTAAGTCCCCGGAGGCAGGTCTACCCAGCCCAGGGCATCGAAGGTCAAAGGCATCGCCTGGGAGAGGCGCCGCTCCGCCTCGGAATCGCCCAATTGCCCCGAGCTGCCCAGCAGGGCCACCTCCCTGACCGTGAGGTCGATCCCGTTGGGCTGGACCTGGGCCTCTGGGGCAACCAGCTCCTCCACCAGGGGTGGCTGGCCGGCCAGCAGGCGAAGCAGGCTCTCCTTGCCCAATACCAGGCCCGGTATATTATCTGGGGTGGTCGGTGGCATCTCGGGCACTCCTGTTTGACCTGGCTATCCGGGCTAGAGTATAGCACGCTTTCCCCCAAATATAAAATGCCATTGTTGACGAAGGCCCCGATGGGCAATATGATGGTGGGGCAATGAGGGAAGAGGCACCCATCGCCAATTACGGCTATTCCGATGCCACCGGGGATTATTACCTCACGGTGTATGGGGGGAGGTGCACTGGCTGCGGCGAGTGTGTCGAGGTCTGCCCCCACGAGATCCTGGAGATCTATGAGGACGACTGGGGGCAGGTCTTGGTGAGGGTCAAAGGCGAGCAGACCCGGCACATAGGCTATATATGTCGGGCCTGTAAGGCGCGCTCCCACCCCCAACCTCCCCCCTGTGTCCAAACCTGTCAGGCGGAGGCTTTGGCCCACTCCTGGTAGGCATCGCGCCTTTACCGGGTTCCCATGAAGTGGTAGAATCTTGCTAGGAGGCGAGGCTTCATGTCGGGGCATTCCAAATGGGCACAGATCAAGCGCCAGAAGGGCGTGGCCGACGCCCGCCGCGGCCAGCTCTTCGGCAAGCTCATCCGGGAGATCACGGTGGCGGTGCGGGAGGGGGGCGCTGACCCCCAGGCCAATGTCCGCCTGCGCTTGGCTGTGCAGAAGGCCAGGGACAACAATATGCCCTCTGAGAATATCGAGCGGGCCATCAAGCGCGCCAGCGGCGAGGCCCAGGGGGAGGCCCTCTCGGAGATGATCCTGGAGGGCTATGGCCCGGGCGGGGCCGCCATCATGGTGCAGGCCATGACAGATAACCGCAATCGCACCCTCCAGGAGGTGCGCAACACCTTCTCCCGCGCCGGGGGCAGCCTGGGGGAGGCTGGCTCGGTGGCCTGGAACTTCAACTTCAAGGGGGTCATCACCATAGAGGCGGGCCCCGATGAGGCGGAGGCCCTGGCCCTGAAGGCCATTGATGCCGGCGCCGAGGATGTCAGGGTGGAGCCGGGCTTCATCGAGATCTATACCGAGCCGGCCCAGTTCGAGGCGGTGAGGAGAGCCCTGGAGGGACAGGGGCTCCACATCACCTCCGCCGAGCTCTCCCAGGTGCCCAAGGCCACCGTGATCCTGGAGGAGAGGGACGCTATTCAGACCCTGAAGCTCCTCGACCGGCTGGAGGAGCTGGACGATATCCAGAAGGTCTACTGCAACCTCGACTATTCGGAAGAGGTTCTGGAAAAGCTGAAGGCGCTGGCATGAGGGTTCTGGGCATAGACCCGGGCACCCAGGTCATGGGCTACGGGGTGGTGGAGGGGGATGGGGAGGAGCTGGCGCTGGTGGACTGCGGCGCCTTGACCCCACCCCCGGGCTACGAGCTGGGCCAGAGGCTTTACTTCCTGTTCCATGGCCTGGCCGAGGTCATCGCCCGCCATCGGCCTCAGGAGGTGGCCGTCGAGGAGCCCTTTGTGCACAAGAACGCCCGCTCTGCCCTGGCGGTGGGCCGGGCCCAGGCGGTGGCCATCCTGGCTGCGGCCGCCCAGAATCTGCCCGTGGCCTGTTACAGCCCGCGCCAGGTGAAGCTGCGGGTGGCCGACTATGGGGCCAGTGGCAAGGAGCAAGTACAGGAGATGGTGCGCCTTCAGCTCGGCCTTGCCCATGTCCCCCAGCCCAGCGACGCCGCCGATGCCCTGGCGGTGGCCATCTGCCACCTCCGGGGGGGCCGGGTGGCGGAGCTGCTGGCGGAGGAGGGGTGAGCCAGCCATGATAGCCGGCCTCAAGGGCATCTTGGAGTGGCGCGGCGACGACGGGGTGGTGGTGCGGGTGGGGGGCGTGAGCCTCCGCGTCCATGTCCCCACCTCCACCCTCTCCCGCCTGGGCTCCGTGGGCGACGAGGTGGAGCTTCACACCCATCTTTATATCCGAGAGGATCAGCTCGCCCTCTACGGCTTTGCCACCCCCGAGGAGCTGAGCCTGTTCCAGGTGCTCATCGGCGTCTCCGGGGTGGGGCCGCGCTCGGCCTTGGGCATGCTCTCCGCCGTCTCCCCTGAGGAGCTGTCATTGGCCATCGCCTCGGGGAATGTGGAGGTGCTCGCCCAGCTACCGGGGGTGGGCAAGAAGATGGCGGGGCGGCTGGTGGTGGAGCTGAGGGGTAAGCTGGAGAGGGGCTGGGTGGGGGTGCCCATAGCGGGGCTTGCCCAGGACAAGGCCGATGTGGTGGCGGCGTTGACCTCCTTGGGCTACTCCACCTCCGAGGCCATGAGGGCCGTCTCCGCCCTCCCCGACGACCCGGGACTGGCCCTGGAGGACAAGGTGCGCCTGGCCCTCCAAGGGCTGGCAAAGGGGTAGGGGACATGGCTGCCCAATATTCGGGAGAGAAATTTGAAGTGAATGGGTCGAAGCTAACTTGGAAGGATGTGGTAAAGGGTGCTCTAGTGGAGTTAGGTGGGCAGGCACATTTGTCCGAAATTAACAAAAAAGTTGAAGGACACCCTAAAACTGCAACTAATCCCACATGGCGGGACACGATAAGACGGGTAGTAAGGCAATATAAAATATTTAAACCTATTCCACCTGAGAGATCTGGCATTTATAGACTTGTGGATGAACTGCTGCCAACAGGAGAATCACAAACCTTCACTGAAGAACCGGAAATCAATCATGGAATTGCGCAAGCTATGTTAGTGGTGCTAGGCAATATTTATGGATATGAAACATTTGTACCGAGACATGACCAAACAGTAAGAAGGTTTCAAGACAAACCTTTGAGAGATTTTATAACGGTGGCTGATTGTAGCGACATCTTTAGAGGCCCAAATCTTCCCAAAATTAGAGAGATAGACACCCTATGGTTTGACGAAGACGACTATGGCTTGTTTCCTGTATACGCTTTCGAGGTAGAGGAGAGCACAGGAGTAAAGCCTGGCTTAGATAGGCTCTTAAAAATTCCACGGAGGTTTTCGACCAGGCTTTATATTGTTGCTCCTACTATGGAGGAGAAAGCCTTGTTCGATAAATATGTAAATCAAACACCATTTAGGGCTTTCAGGGACAGATTCTCATTTAGGCATTATCAGGAGTTAGAAAGGCTTTATAACCTAGCTGTGAAGCATCACAAAGAAAGCCAACAATTTGGAATTGTGGAAAGAGGGAGGTAGAGTGGAAACCACAAAAGCATATTTCGTCAAGCGAGTAAATCAATATGGGGTTCTTCTTGTAAGGGAAAGGAACCCGAAAGAGGATTTTACTGGCTGGGGAGCCTTAGAATTCATCCTCAACAACGGTGAAGTCTTTGTTCTCAGCGGGCATCAATTCGGTCAGGGTGATGAAGAGGATGGATTGTGGGTGGATATGAATATGTTAAGTGAAGAGTACTTTGATGACATCAAGGGAAAAACACCACCTCGAAAATCAGCCCAGATTGATATTCATAAGTCGGCAAAGGATTATCTCTCAAATCAGCTAGAATTGGAAGCAAATTCAATTTAGTTTTTCTATGCCTTTCTCCGAAATAGTCTCCGAGTTGAAGCTGTTGTCCTCCACCCCTTGTCAGCCCCCGACCGAAACTTCGGTATTATCCCCGCCCGCAGCGGCACCACGCCGGTGATTTAATCGGGTTCCCCGGAATCGGTGGGCAAAAAACCGGAGTTTTCTACGCCCTTGACATCCTTTTGGGGGGTGATATAGTGTTGACTCGATCGCTGTTTTTCTGGGCCATCTTCTCGCCCGGCTGTCGCCCAATCGGTTGACCGAACCATTTAATATAAAACATCATGAGGAGGCAGACCTATGGTAGCTATTAAGCTCTTGGGCATCTCGGCCACGCCCATCAAGGGAGGGAACTGCGATGCCCTGGTTCAAGAGGCCCTCAAGACAGCTCAGGGCCTGGGCGATGTGGACACTGAGTTCGTCACCCTGGCAGATAAGGAGGTGGCCATGTGTAGGCACTGCCAGTGGTGCATCCAGAACCGGGCGCCCTGCAAAATAGAGGACGATTATCACAGCATCGTGAACCAGATACTCGGCAGCGACGGGCTGATTCTGGGGGCTCCTACCTGGTCAATGACGCTGTCGCCACCCCTGCTCAATCTGTGGTCGCGGTTTCGCTACTTCAACTTCTTCACCGCTGACCTGCGCAATAAGGTGGTGGGGGCCCTCACCCTGGGCTGGTTCGGCTTCGGCATGGACAAGGCCCTGGATGTCATCGAGACCTTGGCTGGCATATCCATGATGCTCCCGGTGGCCCGGGCCGGCGCCGTGGTGAGCACCGCAGCCTTCGGCCAGCGGGCGGCATACATGGAGCACGGTGTCCTGGACGATACCCTGGGGATGGCCCGGGTGCGGGCGGTGGCGGAGCGGGTGGTGGAGGTTGCCCGAATGATCAAGTACGCCAAAGAGGCTGGCATAATGCCGCCCCCGGACCAACTGGTCACCCTTACCGGAGCCCACCTGAAGCCGGCGGGCAAGAAGGTCTTCATAGACGGGGTTTGGCGAGACAAAGAATAGCCAGGGCAACGGGATAGACCCTCGGAGGTGGGAAATCATGCCCATGGCATTGGAAGGCATCCGGATCCTCGATCTCACCATCTACCAGCATGGCCCGGGCGCTACCACCTACTTGGCCGACCTGGGGGCTGAGGTCATCAAGGTGGAGGGGCCCAATAACCCGGACCCAGGGCGACCCCGAAGTCAGATGCAGGCCATCGGCGCCTCTGTGGCCGATTGCCCCGAGACCGAGCCCAATTACTACTTCGAGATACTGAACCGGAACAAGAAGGCCATCGCCCTGGACCTGAAACCCCAAGCGGGCAAGGAGGTCTTCTATAGGCTGGTGGAGCGCTCTGATGTCTTCGTCTCCAACTATCGGCGCGCCATGCTGGCCAAGCTGGGACTTGACTACGCCACCCTCCAGGGGTATAACCCTCGGCTCATTTATGCCTGCGGCCACGGCTACGGGCCGGAGGGGCCAGATAGGGACAAGCCGGCTCTGGATGCCCTCGCCCAGGCCAGGGGTGGGCTGATGCACCAAATCACCGAATCGGGTCAGCCCCCCACCGATGCGGGCGTGGGCGCCTCCGACCAGATCGGGGCCTTGACCCTGGCCCTGGGCATACTTGCCGCCCTCATGGCACGGGAGCAGCACGGCGTGGGACAGCGGGTGGATACCTCCCTCCTGGGGAGTACCATATATTTTCAGGGTTTTTATCTGCAAAATTACCTGCTCTCTGGCAGTTCGCCCCGAAAGATGCCCCGGGATAACAGGAATGCCAGCCCCTTCTGGCGCGTCTACCGCTGCGGCGATGGCCGATGGCTCCACTTCGCCATACTGAGAACCGACCCGGTGTGGCCGGGCATATGCCGCGCCCTGGAGATAACGGAATACGAGAAACACCCCAGCTACGCTAGCCACGAGCTCCGGATACAAAATTCCGCATCCCTGATAGCCATGTTTGAGCGGATATTGGCCACCAGGCCGGCTCGAGAGTGGGTGCAGCGCCTCCAAGCCGAGGGGGCAATGTGCGACCTGGTGCAGGACTACGCCGACCTGGCCTCTGACCCCCAGGTATTGGCTAACGAATATGTCACGGAGATGGAGCTCCCCGATGGCAGCCGTAGGCGGGTGCCCGGACTGCCCATCAAGCTGAGCGCGACCCCGGGTAGGATAAGGCTGCCCGCCCCCGCCCTGGGAGAGCACACCGATGAGATCTTGAGGGAGGTGGCAGGCTATAGCCAGGAGGAGATAGCCAGGCTCAGGAATCTGGGCATCGTCAAGTAAGCGGAGGCCGCTCAGCCCAGCGCCTTTTCATACCACAGACTGCTTGTCCAACTCTCGAACCCCACAGACCGGTAAAGAGCGCAGGCCGCTTTATTCTCGCTATCCACCGTCAACTCGACAACCCGCAGGCCTTTGCTTTTCAAATAGGCTAACCCCGCCACCAGCACCTGCCTGCCTATTCCCCTGCCCCGGTGATCCGGGTCCACACCCAGCATGTAGATACACCCTTTGCCCATGTTTCCCCCGAGCTTCGTCCTCGTCCAGCAATAACCGATGGGCTTGTCGGCATCGCAGGCAAGGATCACATCCTCAGGGGAGCAGTGGGGGAGACTGATACGGTGGATCACATCCTCGGTGGTGTTGGGATTATAACCCCAGGTATCGGCGAAACAGCGATTTTGAATCTGGGCCAGTTCGGCCTCCTCGCCGCGTTGCAGGTGGCGGCAGCGGGGGGCAAGCTGGCTGATATTGGGCAGACGGGCCTGGGAAACATCCAGCCTCAGTTCAAGAAAACGGCGGACGAATCTAAACCCCCTTTTGCAGAGCAGCCTTTTAACCCTCACGCTATCTTGCGGAATATTTACATGGACCGCTTTTGCCCCCAACTCGGTGGCACGGCGGGTGGCGCAGTCGATGAGCTTTGCGGCCAAGCCCTTTGCGCCATGTTCGGGATGTACCAGGAAACCGAGGACAACCCGCCCGATGTCCAGTTCCGGCGCCACATCCGCATAGCCGACGATATTTCCAGCCAGTTCAGCTATAAACAGGTTGTTTTCAGGGGGAAGATTCGGTCGACCCAGGCTCTCGGTCAGCTCCGGCAGCGAAGTGCCCCAAGTCCGCCCCAGGTTCTCCACTTCAGCCCTGAACCGGACTAACCTGTCGAGATCCTGGGGATGATAGTTTCGTATGATATAAGCGGGATTGCCCATTTTTCGGTCGGAAATACCCTGGCTATAATTGTAGCAATGTGGGGGATATCATACAATTCTGGGTGGCCCTCATATCAAGGAGGCTTATTCATGATGACAAGACCAGCTCAGGTGATGGTGGTTACGCCTCATCCCGATGATGCAGAATACGGCGTTGCCGGAACGGTGGCCCGCTGGGTTAGAGAGGGGAAGGAGGTGGTATATGTGGTGTGCACCAATGGCGATAAGGGCACCAGCGATGCCAACACGAGGCCGGAGGAACTGGCCAGAATTCGAGAGGATGAGCAAATGGCTGCGGCCAGGTTGCTGGGGGTGAGGGAGGTCATATTCTTGCGCCATCCAGACCAGGGTTTGGAGGATACACCAGAATTCCGCAAGGAGCTCGTCCGCCTCATAAGGAAATATAGGCCTGAGACCGTGGTAACCGCTGACCCCTTCCGTCGCTATGTGTGGCACCGGGATCATCGAATCACCGGCCAGGTCACCTTGGACGCTATCTTCCCTTATGCCAGGGATCCCCTCTCTTACCCCGATTTGATGGAAGAGGGCCTCCACCCCCATAAGGTCAGGGAGGTATTGTTGTGGGCCTCAGAGGATGTAAATCACCGCTCCGATATCACCGACACCCTTCACCTCAAGCTGGCGGCACTGCGCTGTCATAAGAGCCAGGTGGGACATATCCCTCCCCAGGAGCTGGAAGAACGGCTGAGGCAGAGGCATGAGATGATGGCCCAGGGGGAGGATTTCCGGCTGGCAGAGGCCTTCCACCGGGTGGAGTTATGGTGGTAGGCCAATCCTCCGGGAATTGCTAGGAGGAAAGCCAAAGCACATCCCCGCACAGATTGGGATCGTGGGGTCGGGAGGAAAAGATGGCAAACTCCGCCTTTTCCCTCTTTAATACGGTGGAATCGCCGTGGCCGGGGTATATTTGAGTATCGTCGGGCAGGACAAAGATCTTGTCGGTTATGGATTCGATTATTTGCCTTAAATCGGCCGGCGACCTAGTCTTACCCGGACCACCGGGGAAAATGGTATCCCCCGATATCAGGTATTTGTCGGTCAAAAAGCACAAACTGCCTGGGGTGTGTCCCGGCGTATGGAGCACTCTCAGACTCACATTCCCAAATGATACCGTATCGCCGTCACCGAGGAGGATTTCTGGTGGTGAAGGCAGATTCTTGGCATCTAGTGGGTGGACAGCAACGGGAATCCTTAGCTTTGACTTTAATTCGGAGAGTGCGCCAAGGTGGTCCGGATGGTTATGGGTTATCAATATATATCTGGGTTCAGTCCCTTTCAACTGGCCTAGGATTTTGGCCGCCTCTGCGGGTGCGTCTATCACCACACTCTCTCCGGCCAGGCGGCAGGTTATTATGTAGCTATTGGTTTCGAAGGGTCCCAGTTCGAGCCTATCGATCTGGATGCGGTCATTTTTGGCCACGAGCGCCATTTTCTTCCCTCCACAGATAGCAAATTGCCTTTGGGCACATGGCCTTACCCACAGCCGGGTCAGGCTGCTCGGTAGGCCCGGTCCAGGAGTTCCACCAGCTCTGTAGGCCTCACCTTTAGGCCATGCTCCCTCACGCCGTGGGCAAGCTGTAGGGAGCAGGCGGGGCAGCAGGTGACCAGGAGGTCAGCGCCTGTCCTGGCCACGTTCTCCAGCTTCCGCGCCAGCACCTTCATAGATAGGTCATAGTGCCCCAAACTGTATGAGCCGGCGGCGCCACAGCACATGTTGGACTCGGCCATCTCTACGAATTCGACCCCGGGGATGCTTTGCAGTATCTGGCGCGGCTGGCCGGTCACCTTTTGAAATCGACCTAGGTGACAGGGGTCGTGGTAGGTGACCCTATGCCTGAGGGCGCCCATCTCGGGGACGAGCCCGATATCCACCAGGAACTCGCTGATGTCCCTGACCTTGTTGGCTAAGGCATTGGCCTGGGCTGAGCGTTCGGGGTCCTCCGCCAGCAGATCGGGGTATCGCTTCAGCAGGGAACCGCAACTGGCACAGGTGGTGATGATGGCATCCACCTGGAGGGAGCGGGCCAGCTCGACGTTCTTTCTGGCCAGGCCAAGGGCCGATTCCACATCGCCATAGGTATAGGGGGGCATGCCACAGCACACAAAATCCGGCACCACCACCTCCACCCCGTGCCTATTGAGTACCCGGACAGCTGCCTGGGCCACCTGGGGGGTGAGATTGGCCCCGGCACAGCCTACGAAGTAGGCCACTCGATAGCTGGGGCGCTCTGGCCTTGGGGCGGGGACACCGGTCAGAGCCCGTCCCAGGGGGGTTGGGGGCAATATCCTCTCGGCCCTGCCCGCATCCCCCATTAGCCTGGTGAGGCCAAGGCCTCTGGCCGCAGTCCGCAGACCGCTGGCCTGGAGCCAGCTCAGCAGCCGGGTCGCCTTCTTGAGCCGAGAGGGGTTGGGCAGTAGCCTGTGGAAGATGAGCCTTTGTATCCAGGATTGCCCCCGCTCCTTCACCAGCTCCGCCCTGGCCTCGAGGATGATCTCGTCGGTCAATACCCCGGGGGGACAGTGGTCGAGGCACCCGTTGCAGGCGAGGCAGTTGAACAGGGGCTCGGCCAGCTCGCTGAGCCTCAGTTCGCCGTCGAGGACGCTGCGAATGAGGGCCAACCTCCCCCTGGCCACCGCCCACTCGATGCCGGTGACCTTGTAAATGGGGCACCCGGCCATACAGAAGCCGCAGCTATTGCAACGGAGCAGTGCCTCGGAGATTTTCTGCCACCCTTCCGGCATGGTTATCAGGTTCGCACCACCTTTCCCGGATTGAGGATATTATTGGGGTCAAGGGTCTGTTTCAGGCGCCTCATCAGCTCATAATCGCTGCGCTGGCTGATGGGGTCATGGGCTTGCCTCACCTCCGGGGGGCCGCTTTCCACCACAAAGAAGCCACCCAGTTTGTGCGCGCACTGGGTCAGGTCGGCCAGTGCCGCCAGCACTTCGCTGTCCAGAACATTGGGCCCTTCCGAAAAGAGGCAGGGATACAGGATGCCGCTCCCGGCATGTCCGGTGATGCCGACCTGGAGTCGATGTCTGGCGGCTGCCTCTCGAATCTCCTGAAACATATCCCCTATTTTATCGAGGGGTACCGTGGCCTTGCCCCTCACCCCCCTTGGAGCCAAACGGAGCGACGAGAGCTGAATACGCCGCTGCCTGGCCCAGGCCTTCTTTTCCTCAGCGCCGGCCAGCACCATCACGCCCTGGGCCCCGCTCGCCTCCCCCAGTGCTCGGATCTCAGCTATATGGCGGTGCACCACCTCCCTGCTCCCGGCAATGCCGACCAGGAGCATGAGTTCGCCCTCCTGGAGTTCAAAGCCAGCCCCCGGCCCTGACATCCGGTCGGCTGTGAAGTCTATCAACTCCATGGATTCGGGGTGCAGGAAGGAATCCAAGATGTGCCCCACTACCCGGCACATGCCTTCGATGGCGGAGAATCTCAACAACAGGGTCCTGCGGTCTTCGGGGAGATAGGACAGTCGCAGGATAGCCCGGGCGATGATCCCCAAAGTACCCCAGGAGCCGAGGAACAGTTTGCGCAGGTCATAGCCGGCCACGTTCTTCACCGTCTTGCCGCCGGCACGAATGACCTCACCCTGGGGGGTTACCACAGTTACTCCCAGGACCAGGTCTCGGGCTGTGCCGTGGGCCAACCGCCCTGGGCCACTGCTATTGGTCGCCAGGCTGCCTCCAAGGGTTGCCTGCTCCACATCCGCCGGCTCCAGGGGAAAACAGAGGCCATGCCTGGCCAGTTCCCTTTGCAACTCGGCGTGGCCGATACCCGCCTCCGCCTCGGCGGTCAGATTGGGGGCGTCCAGCTCCAGCAGGCGGTTCATGCGCCTCAGGGAGAGGACCGTGCCCGCCCCGGCCAGGGGCAAGCCGAGGGCCTGCTTGGAGCCGTTTCCCCAGGGGATGAGGGGCATCCCGTGTCGGTTGGCGGCTCTGACCACCTGGCAGATGTGATCGATGTGGGAGGGGAGGACGAGCTGAGGGGGCAGCCTCCCATCCACTTGGTAGGCAGCTAGCTCCTGGGGGTCGGTCAGCACGTTATCCGGGCCGAGGATTTCCACAAGCTCATCATAGAGGCTTTTGGTTCCCTCAGGGAGGGGGGCGGATATCGCCTCGCCATCTCCGGTTGCGGCGGGCGACGCCCTCTCTTGGGGGATCACCTTTCCCGGGTTCAGAATTTGCCCTGGGTCGAAAGCGCTCTTGACCTGGCGCATCAGCTCCAGCTCGCTGGGGCTGAACATGAGGGGCATGCTCTCTCGCTTCTCCAGCCCGATGCCGTGCTCGCCGGAGAGGGTGCCCTCTAAGGCGATGCAGGCGGCCAGTATCTCCCTCCCTGCCCTTTCCACCCTGGCACTTTCCTCGGGGTCTCTATTGTCGAACATGATCAGGGGGTGGAGGTTGCCGTCCCCGGCGTGGGCCACATTGCCGATGAGCAGTTGATGTCTCTGGGCGATCCTGCCCACCTCTCGGAGCATGGGCACCAGCCTGGTGCGGGGCACGGTTGCATCCTGCACCGAGTAGGCGGGGCGCACCCTGGCCACGGCGCCGAAGGCCCCCCGCCGGCCCCGCCACAGGCCGTCTCGTTCCGCCGCGGTATGGGCCAACCTCACCTCCCGGGCATTATGGCTGTGGCATATCTCCACCACCCGCTGGGCCTGGGGCGCCAGGGCATCTTTCAGCCCGTCCAGCTCGATGAGCAGGACTGCCTCGGCGTCCAGGGGATAGCCGGCAGCTACGCTGGCCTCTACAGCCCGGACCACGGGGGCATCCATCAACTCCAATGCCCCGGGGACGAGGCCGGCGGCGATGATATCGGAGACGGCCTGGCCGGCAGCCTCCAGGGTCTCGAAGCTGGCCAACATGGTTTGAAAGGATTCGGGGAGACGCCCAATGCGCAGCACCAGCTTGGTGGCTATCCCCAGGGTGCCCTCGGAGCCCACCAGCGGACCAAGGAGGTCATAGCCGTAGCTATCGTCGACGGAGGTGCCCACCTGGACGACCTGCCCGTCGGCCAGGACCAGCTCCAGGCCACAAACGTGGTTGGAGGTCACACCATACTTGAGGCAGTGGGGGCCCCCGGCATCCTCGCCCAGATTTCCCCCCAGGGTGCAGCTCTTCTGGCTGGCCGGGTCTGGGGCGAACATAAAGCCCAGGGGCTGCAAGGCATTTTGGAGATCGAGGTTGACCACCCCGGGCTCCACCACCGCCCTGTGCCGGGCGGTATCTATATCCAGGATCCGGTTGAGACGGCTCAGCTCCAGGATGATGCCCCCCTGGCTGGCCAGGGTGCCACCGCTGAGGTTGGTGCCAGCGCCCCGAGCCACCACCGGGATGCCGCCCCGATGGGCTACCCTCATGATGGCGGAGACCTCGGCGGTGCTGGTGGGAAAGACCACCACATCGGGCAAGCAGCGCTTGCCGGTGGCATCATAGGAGTAGGCCACCAGGTCTCGCGGCGAGGTCAGGACGTCCTCAGGGCCCACCGCCTCAGCCAGGGCCTTGACCAGCTCCTTTCTGTCCATCTTCGAATAGGGCATTTTGAGAGACCTAACTTACCACCAAATACTGCCCTTGCCGCGCCCCAAGCCCATGGCGCATCGCTGTGGCAATCTGGGGCGAGGCGTAGGGATCGGGCAGGAGATTGTTCCTGGCTTTGTAGCTGGCCAGAACCTTCAGCGCTTCCACATCTATGGCTATCATGTCCCCTGAAGCCATGAGTATCCCTGGTTCCACCAGGTCACCCTTTTCTGGACCTCGGGTCACAAAGGCCTTTCTTCCGTCCATGATGATAAGGTCTGGCTGCCAAACGAGGTTGACCTCTGCCGCCTTCTGCTCCAGGTCGCCAGAATGTAAAAACCTGCGCTCGCCCGGGTGCATGAAGCCAACAGCTAACTTGAGGGAGAGGGAGAACCGCGCCAGGGAATGGGTTTTCATGCAGGGCAAATACACCATCCTATCAGCCTCATAGGCAGCCTTGGGCACGGTGACCTTATGGATATAGTCGCCGTCCACCTTGACCTCCACCCAGTCCCTGGGCCTATCATCAAAAAGGATGAGCTTCACCCCCAGCTTGGAGAGCAGAGATTCCACCCCCAGCTTCCGAGCCACTTTACGGCTCGGTCTCCACATTCCGCCTGAGCTCTCCCCGACGACCACCTTGGCACCGTTTTCCAAAAGGAGTTGTAGGACGGCGCTCAGAAACAGCGGGTCTGTGGAGCCAGGGAATGGGTCTGGGCTGTTAAAATTGGGTTTCACCATTACTTGCTCATTTCGGCAGGGAAGCTTGGCCAATCCCCCGATAAGGTCAAGGGCCTTGATGATGGCCATTTGGATATCGGTTTCAACCCGTATCTTGCTCACCAGGGGAATCCCGTCGCGGCTCCACGGGTTATTTTTGCGGGCTTTCGGGGGTCGACTTTCTAAGCCTTTCGGGGTCCTGTCGAACAGGAAGTGATAGATGCCCACTATCGAATCAAACGCATTGCTCATATCTGCCCGGCTTTGATATCCTTTGCTTATGGGTGGAAACAAATTGTAACAAAACATCCGTTAGACATCAATCAAAGCCTGCCCATAGCGAGGGGGCCCATGTGGTGGGAAATCCTTGGGGTGGGGCGGAAAGGGCTGGCCACAGGCCAGCCCTTTCCGCCCCACCCCTGCTGACT
>Ga0180909_150_pt1 | contig 24554 bp, 24 predicted proteins | sample Deesub1362A_J573_FD_124296 | JGI IMG/M metagenome (GOLD analysis project Ga0180909, IMG submission 124296) | Dehalococcoides sp. JdFR-54 | reverse complement strand
CGAAGCGAGCTCGCTTCGGCAGCGCCGCCCGATGGGGAGTTACCCTGCTCCAACATAGGTTGACCTGCCCTTATTCTAAGCGCCTTCAGCGCCGGCCGTCAACACTCCCTTTAAGGGAGAGGCACATAACCTACCTCCTCTACCATCTTCTGACCCCGGGCCGATAGGGCGAAGTCTATGAAAGCCTTAGCTATGCCCGTGGGTTCTCCATCAGTATAGTAGAAGAGGGGTCGAGACACCGGGTAGGAGCCATCGTGCACCGTGGCGATGCTGGGCAAGACGGCCGGGGAGTCAGCCGTTTTCTTGATGGCCAGCAACTTCACTCCCTCGGTGACATAGCCCAGGCCAGAATAGAAGATGGCATTGGGGTTATGGGATACCTCGACCACGCCCTCCTCCGTGGAGGGCAGGAACAGCACATCGGGGCCGTATTCCAGCGATTTGTCCTGGGTGGGCAGACCGCTCATCTGGACAACACGCTCCTTGAAGAAGACATGGGTCCCTGAGTTGGTGTCCCGAGAGAGGACCACGATGGGGGCATCGTTGCCGCCTAGCTCCTTCCAGTTAGTGATTTGGTTGGTATAGATGGCCGACAGTTGCTCGATGGAAAGCTCGCCCACCGGGTTGGAGGGGTGGACCACTATCGATAGGGCATCGTAGGCGATGATCGTCTCGTAAGGGTTCCTGCCGCGTTCCTTGGCCTGGTCTATTTCCTTAGGTGTTATGGGTCGCGAGGCCTGGCAGATATCGGCGGTGCCATTGATGAGGGCGGCGATGCCCACACCGGAGCCAGGTCCGGAGACAGCAATGCCCACCTGAGGGTTTTCCTTCATGAACTCCTCGGCCCACATCGTGCTGATGGGGAGGAGGGTGTTGGAGCCAATGATCTTCAGGGAGCCGCTAAGTCCGGGCTGAGTCGGGGTGGTGCCCGTCTCTCCCCCTCCACAGCCCACCGGGGAACAGAGCAATGTCCCCATCACCACCAGGCTCGCCGCAGCCAGAGCCAGGCGCGAACCCTTCTTCTTTCCGACCCCGGTCAATTATGCCTTCCTTCCGAACCTGTCTTGCGCCCGGCTCCAAGTATATAACAGAGAGTAAGGGTAAGCAAGGACCAAGTGGCTATCCGTTGCGTTGACAGTCTCAAAGCGTTATGATACTTTATGCCTCGGTTACTCCGAGAGAGCGACTGGGATCGCCATTTCGGGATGATGGGCATGGCCCGGGAGCTAACCAAGGAAAAACTCCTCGAGCTATACCGTTTGCTGGTCTTAGCTCGGGAGTATGAGCTATTGCTATCCGACGTTTCCAAGCAGGGGAAGTTGCCGGGCTGGATCCACAGCGCCCTGGGGCAAGAGGCCGCTGGGGTAGCCGCCGGCGCCTGTCTGGAAAGGGACGACTATCTGGTGCCCGCCCACCGCACTCGCCCCTCCCAAATAGCCAAGGGGATGGACCTCAAGCTGCTCACCGCCGAAATCTATGGCAAGGTAACCGGCCTGTCCAAGGGACGGGGGGGCGAGATGCACATCTGCGACCCCGGTTGCCGCATCCTGGGCAGCGGGGGCATTGTGGGACAGGTCGTCCCCATCGCCCTAGGCATCGCTTATGCCATTAAGTACCGGGGAGGCAAAGAGGTGGTGCTCTGCGATTTCGGGGAGGGGGCTACCAATACCGGGGTTTTCCATGAGAGCATGAATATGGCAGCCCTATGGCGGTTACCCCTCATCTTCTTCTGTGAGAACAATCAGTATGCTGAGTTCACCCGTGTGGATCACCATATAAGCGTGAAGGATGTGGCCACCCGGGCCAGCGCCTACGGCATCCCCGGCACCATCGTGGATGGCAACCATGTGACCGCTACCTACCAGGCTGTGGCTGAGGCCATGGATCGGGCCCGGGCCGGGGATGGCCCCACCTTTATCGAGGCGGTGACCTACCGCTGGAGTGGCCACTTCGAGGGCGACCCCGCCAAGTACCGGTCCCCCGAGGAGGTGGAGGAGTGGAAAAAGAGGGACGCCATCCCCCGCTTCCGGGATGAACTGGTGCACAAGGGCATCTTGAACGACGATTTGGTCCGGGAAATAGAAGCCTCGGTCAAAAGGCAGATCGAGGAGGCGGTGAGATTCGCCGAGCAATCCCCCTTGCCCACCATGGCCCAGACCCTCACCGATGTCTACGCCTGACTATGAAGCGACGGAGGGCTACAGGAGCCTAACATGGCCGAGATGAATTTCCGGTGGGCCATAACCTACGCCATGCAAGAGGAGATGGAGCGCGATGAGAACGTCTTCCTCATCGGCGAGGATGTGGGCAAGCCCGGCGGCGCCTTCGGGATGAGCCGGGGCCTCTTCGATAGGTTCGGCGAGTGGAGGGTCAGAGACACCCCCATCAGCGAGGAGGCATTTATGGGACTGGCCGCTGGCGCTGCCCTGGTCGGCCTGAGGCCCATCGTGGAGATCATGTTTATGGACTTCATCATGGTGGCCATGGAGCCCCTGTGTAACCAGGCCGCCAAGTTCAGATATGCCTATGGTGGCGCCGTCAAGGTGCCTATGGTGGTGCGCGCCCTCTACGGGGCGGGGTGGGGGGCAGCTGCCCACCACTCCCAGAGCCTAGAGGCCTGGTTCGTCCATTGCCCCGGCTTAAAGGTGGTAGCGCCCTCCGGCGCCTACGACGCCAAGGGCCTGCTCAAGGCCTCCATCAGGGATGACAACCCGGTGGTCTTCCTGGAACACAAGCTACTATTGCCCGTGAAAGAGGAGGTCCCTGAGCAGGAATACCTGGTGCCTCTGGGAAGGGCTGCCATAAAGCGGGAGGGCAGTGATGTTTCCATAGTGGCCTGGGGCTGGCAGGTACAGGAGGCGCTAAGGGCCGCCGCCCAGCTTGCCGAGGAAGGCATCCAGGCCGAGGTGGTAGACCTCCGCAGCCTTTCCCCCCTGGACGAGGAGACCATCCTGAATTCGGTGCGCAAGACAGGGCGGCTGGTGGTGGTCCAGGAGGCCCCTGCCCCCTGCGGCTTTGCCTCCGAGGTAATCTGCCTGGTGAGCGAGAAGGCTATGGAATACCTGGATGCCCCGCCCAAGCGGGTCACCGCTTTCTTTGCCCCCATGCCCAGCGGCCCCCTGGAGAAATATATCATCCCGCAACAGGATGACATTATTAGCGGTGTACAGGAAGTATGCCGCTGAGAGGCTAAAACGGCAGGTGCTCTAAATGGCCATAGATATCGTGATGCCCAAACTGGGGGTGGAGATGACCCAGGGCCGGGTGGTGGAGTGGCGAAAGGGAGAGGGCCAGGCGGTGGAGAAGGGGGAGGTCCTCTTCGTGGTGGAGACGGAGAAGATCACCTACGAGGTGGAGGCGCTGGCCTCGGGCTATCTCCATATCCTGGTGCCGGTGGACAAGGAGGTCCCGGTGGCCCACCTCATCGGCCAGCTAGCTCAATCCCAGGCCGAATACCAGGAGATAGCAGCCAAAGCTGTCCCCGAGGCCGAGATGCCGGCGCCCAAGGGTGCCGAGGTGAGGGAGAGGGAGAGAATCTCCCCCCTGGCCCGCAACCTGGCCAGGGAGCACGGCATTGACATAACTACAGTGATAGGGACTGGCCCGGGGGGCAGGATTATGCGCCAGGACATCCTGCGCGCCATTGAGGAAAGGTCAAAGGCAGCGCCAGTGACCAAAGAGGCCCCACTAAGGGCAGTAAAGGAGACCATCCCCCTCAAGGGGATGATGCGGGCCATGGCCCAGCGGATGCTGGGCAGCCTTCAGAATAGCGCCCAGTTCACCCAGTTCGACGAGATCGATGTTACCGAGCTGGTGAAGCTGCACCAGCAACTGGTGGCCGCTGAGGAGCAGTTAGGGGCCAGGATCTCCTATCCAGCCCTGTTCACCAAGATGGCGGCCATGGTTCTCAAAGAGCAGCCTATGATGAACTGCACTTTAGATGGGGATGAGGTGAAATTGTGGGAAGACATAAATATCGGGATGGCGGTGGCCGTAGAAGGCGGCCTCATCGTGCCCGTGGTGCGCCAGGCAGACAAGAAGTCCCTGATTGAGATAGAGCAGGCCCTGGGTCAACTCATAGAGAAGGCCCGCACCAAGCGCCTCATGCCCGATGATATATCGGGGAACACTTTCACCATAAGCAACTTCGGCAGCTTCGGTGCCTTGGCAGCCACCCCCATCCTCAACCCCCCGGAGTCGGCCCTCCTGGGGGTGGGCAAGATCAGGGAGAAGCCCGTGGTCATCCAGGGCCAGATCGCCATCAGGTCCATGATGTGGCTGAGCCTCACTGTAGACCATCGTATCATCGATGGCGCCACCGCTGGCCGGTTCATGCAGCGGTTTGCCGAGCTAGCTGCCAATCCGGCCATACTTCCCCATAGTTAGCCGTTTCGCTTAGCGTCAGCACCCCGACATGGAAAAGGTTTGATTGGGCCGAGGTCGAAAAGGTGATAGAGAGCGACGTGGCCATAATCGGGGGAGGGCCCGGGGGCTATGTAGCGGCCATAAGGGCAGCCCAGCTCGGGCTCAAGGTGGCCCTGGTGGAAAAGGAGGCCCTGGGCGGGACCTGCCTCAACCGGGGCTGCATCCCCACCAAGGCCTTGATCCGGGGCGTGGAGCTGCTGGACGCTATCCGCAACGCTGAGGAATATGGGATAGCCGTTGCCGGCGTCAGCACCGATTTCCAGAAGATGATGGCCCGCAAGGAGGCTGTGGTCAAGAGACTGGTGGGGGGGCTGGAGGCCGTCCTCCTCAGCCATAACATCAGGATCGTAAGGGGTGTGGCAACCCTGGTCTCTGCCACCGAGGTGGAGGTAGCTGGGGAGGCAAAGGAAAACATCAAGGCCCGGAATGTCATCCTGGCGCCAGGCGCAGTCTCAGCCCCCATCCCCGCTCCAGGCGCTCAAAGTCCGGACATCCTGGATAGCCAGGCCGCCCTGAGCTTGGGGGAAATCCCCAAGAGCCTGGCCATCATCGGGGCCGGGGTGATCGGGGTGGAGTTCGCCACCATTTTCGCCCGCCTGGGCAGCTCGGTGACCCTGCTGGAGGCATTGCCCAAGGTTCTGCCCCAGGAGGATGCCGAGATCACCTCCATCCTGGAGAAGTCTTTGAGAAAGATAGGCATTGGCATCCACACTAGCGCCCAGGTGACGAGGATAACAGATGTTCCCGCCGGAAAATCCATTTCTTTCACCGTAAATGGCCAGCCCAAGGAAATCCAGGCCCAAAGGGTGTTGGCAGCGGTGGGCCGCCGCCCCAATACTGAGGGGCTGGGCCTAGATAGGTTGGGGATAGCTACAGAGAAGGGCTTTATAAAGGTAAATGAACGCCTGGAGACCAGCCTGCCTGGGGTATACGCTGTGGGCGATGCCGTGGGCGGCCTGCAACTGGCCCACAAGGCCTTCGCCGAAGGGGAGATAGCGGCCGAGAATGCGGCCGGCCAAAAGACCGCCATGGACTACCGGGTCATTCCCCGCTGCATCTACACCATTCCCGAGGCAGCCGCCGTGGGCATGTCCGAGGCAGAGGCTCGAGAGGCTGGCCACGATGTTCAGGTGGGTCGCTTCCCTCTCGCCGGCAGCGGTAAGGCCACGGTGCTGGGGGAGACTCGGGGCTTGGTCAAAGTAGTAGCCGACGGCGATACCGGGGAGATCCTGGGGGTGCATATCTGTGGCCCCCAGGCCACCGAACTCATCCACGAGGCAGTTCTGGTCATGAACCTGGAGGGCACGGTAGAAGACCTGGCCGCTGCCATTCACGCTCACCCCACGCTTTCCGAGGCGGTGAGGGAGGCCGCCTTGGACAGCCGGGGCCTGGCCATCCATATGCCAGCCAGGCGCAGGGGCGCGAATTGATTTAGGCGGGGGAAGGGTGCTATAATAAATTAATGCCACGGGACGGGCTCGTAGCTCAGGGGCAGAGCGGTCGGCTCATAACCGATTGGTCGCAGGTTCGAATCCTGCCGAGCCCACTGGGCGGGTTGGCAACTCTCGGCCACTGGGTGACCATTATCCTCACCATCGTCTTCACCTAAAAATGCCGCTAAGGCCAAACCGGCATAGCGAGTAAAGCACATTAACAAATAAAGATTTCCAAGTAAGGCACATTAACATAAGAATAATTGTGCGAAACAAATTTATAGCTATAACGGTGCCATTTTATTTGACATAATCTAGTCGCTCCTCCACCAGGGAGAGCAGCCTGTCCAGCCCCCAGCCCCTGGCCGCCGAGATCAGGACCGCTGGCTGCTCCAGGCTTTGACCCTCAGCCCCCGGTATAGAAGCCAGAACCCCTGAAGCTCTGCCATCCCCGATGAGGTCGATCTTGTTCAACACCAGTATCCGGGGCTTGTCCGCCAGATGGAGCTCGGCCAGGATATCCTCCACGGTCTGGCACTGCTTGGCGGCGTTTTTATGGGTTATATCCACGACGTGTAAGAGCAGGTCGGCCTCGGCCAGCTCCTCCAGGGTAGCCCTGAAGGCGGCCACCACCGTGGGCGGTAGCTTCTGGATGAAGCCCACCGTATCGCTCAACAGGAAGGTCTTTTTATTGGGCAGGGTCAAGCGCCGGGTGGTGGGGTCAAGGGTGGCAAAGAGCTTGTCCTCCACGAAGACATCGGCATGGCTCAAGGTATTAAGCAGGGTGCTCTTGCCGGCATTGGTATAACCTATCAGGGCCACCACCGGCATACCGCTCTTGCGCCGCTTGGCCCGGTACAAGGCCCGGTGTCTTCTCACCCTTTCCAGGGCTTGCTCCAGACGATGGATTCGGTTGCGGATAAGGCGCCGGTCGGTTTCCAGCTGGCTCTCCCCCGGCCCCCTGGTGCCGATGCCGCCCCCCAGGCGCTCCAGGTGGCTCCATTGGCCCGCCAGCCGGGGTAGAAGGTACCTATGCTGGGCCAACTCCACCTGAAGCCGTCCTTCATGGGTGTGAGCCCGCTTGGCGAAGATATCCAGTATCAGGGCCGTCCGGTCTATGATCTTCGTGCCCAGGGCCTCCTCCAGATTGCGCTGCTGGCGGGGGGTCAGCTCATCATCGAAGATGATGGCGTCAAAGCGCTGGGCTTGTTTGAGGGCCATCAGCTCGCTGAGCTTTCCCGAACCGAGGTAGTGCTGGGGCGAGGGGCGCTCCAGCCGTTGAATCATCTGCCCCACCACCTCAGCCCCGGCAGTGGCCGCTAGCTGGGCCAGCTCCGCCAGGGAGCTATCCACCGGCCACCGGGTGTGGTCGGCCTCCTTCAAGCCCACCCCTACTAGAAAGACCCTCTCCGCTGGTGGACTGGTGATGACGGTGTTCTTAGCGATATCCGGCCTCCTTATGTCACCTCGTATTTGTTTTATGTCAAATTATTCAGCTTATGTCAAGAAATGGGGTTATGTCCAGCCGGTTTGGCCCCCCGCTGGCCTCGGTGCCAGGCGATGAGCCGGGCCAGGCCCTCCTCGACGCGCTCGTCGGGGGTGGTCAGGGAGAGGCGGATATAGCCCTCCCCGGCCTGGCCATAGCCTGCCCCGGGCGTCACCACCACCCCGGCCTCATCCAAGAGTTTGGTGGCAAACTCCATGGAGGTATATCCCTCTGGGACCTTGGTCCATAGGTAAAGGCTGGCCTTGGGGGACTGGGTGGGCAGCCCTATCTCGTTCAAGGTGGCCACTATACGGTCGCGGCGCCTCTGATAGATGGCGTTGTGCTCGGCGATACACTCCTGGGGCCCCTCCAGGGCAGCGATGGCGGCATACTGCACTGCTTGGGGGATGCCCGAGTCCAGGTTGGACTTCACCCGCATGAGGGCGTTCACCAATATGGGATTCCCCACCACCATGGCCACCCGCCACCCGGTCATATTGTAGCTCTTGGACAGGGAATGGAATTCCACCCCCACTTCCCGGGCGCCCGGGGCCTGCAAAAAGCTGGCCGGGCGATAGCCATCGAAGGCTACCTCGGTATAAGGCCCATCATGGCACACCGCCAGGTCGTATTTCTTGGCGAAGGCCACCACCCTCTCAAAGAAGTCAAGGTCGGCCACTGCCCCGGTGGGGTTGTTGGGATAATTGAGCCATAATAGCTTAGCTTTCCGAGCCACCTCGGCAGGTACGGCCTCCAGGTCGGGCAGGAAACCGTTTTCCTCCAGGAGGGGTAAGAAATGGCAGGAGCCACCGGCGAGCATGGTGCCCACGGAGTAGAGCGGGTAACCCGGGTCGGGCACCAGGGCCACATCGCCGGGGTCGATGAGGCACAGGGCGATATGCCCGATCCCCTCCTTGGAGCCGATGAGGGGCAGCACCTCCTTATCGGGGTCGAAATCCAGGCCGAAGCGCTCATGGTACCAGTGGGCAATGGCCTGTCGGAACCGGGGCAGGCCATCAGACTCGGGGTAGCGGTGGTTGGCCGGGTCCCGGGCCGCCTCGCAGAGGCGATCTATGATATGGGATGGGGTGGGGATATCGGGGTCGCCGATGGCGAAGCTGACCACGTCCTCCCCCCTGGCCCGCTTCTCAGCGATCTTCCGGGTGATCTCCATGAAAAGGTATATGGGCAGTTTCTCAACCCGTTTAGAGGTCTGCATTCGATCTCCCTCTCCTAGAAATCTTGAGCTAGCTCAGGGCCATCGCTTTGACCACTGGCCCCTGAACACCGTCTCGGCTGGGCCGCTGAGCACCACCTCCCCTTCCCCATCCCAGCTCAGGGTCAATGTTCCGCCGGGAAGGGACACCTCTAGCTGGTCATCGGTGTAGCCATGCAGCCGGGCGGCCACGGCGATGGCACAGGCGCCGCTGCCACAGGCCAGGGTCTCCCCTGCCCCCCGCTCCCAGACTCGGGCTCGAGCCTGCCTTCGGCCCAGGAGATTCACTATCTCGAAATTGGTCCGCTGGGGAAACAGAGGATGGTTTTCCACCAGCGGCCCGATCTCGGCCAAGGGGAAGCTTTCTACCGGCTCCTCCATAAAGTGGACGGCATGGGGATTGCCCATGGAGACGAAGCTCAGACGAAGCCCCAGCCCGGAGACCGTTAAAGGATAGTCCAGGACTGGTTTTATGTCAAGTTTTCCATGGCCCTCCCCTAACGCTAAGGGTATATCCCCAGGGCTGAGCTCGGGGGCTCCCATAGATACCTCAACGCGCGCCACCTCGTCCCCTGTCATGAATACCCTGGCCCTTCTGAGGCCAGCCATGGTCTCTATAGAGAGTCCGCCGTCCTCGGCAGCCACTAGCCCCTCCTCCACTGCATATTTGGCGAGGCAGCGGAGGCCATTGCCGCAGGCCTCGGCCTCAGAGCCATCGGGATTGAACATCTGCATCTTCAGGTCAGCGACCTCCGAGGGCAGCACCAGGAGCAGTCCATCGGCGCCCACCCCCAGGCGGCGATGACACATGGCCTTAGCCAGCTCAGGCCAGTCCTGTTCTCCATAGCGGGCGTCTATGAGCACGAAATCGTTGCCCGCGGCCTGCATCTTGACGAAATTCATTTGCCCTCGTCTCCTAAGATTATAGTGTAGCACTATCGGGAGGGTCCAAGCCAGTCTTTCACCAAGCTAAGGGCCTGGGCGGTCACACCCGGCCCCGCCTCGAGCCAGCGAATTCGCTCGTCCCTTGGTCGAAACCAGGCATACTGATGTCGGGCAAAGCGGTGGGTTTCGTGCTTGATCCGTTGCACGGCCGTCGGCAAGTCCAGCTTTCCCTCCAAGAAAAGGCCTATCTGCCGATAGCCCAGGCCCGATAGGGCGGGCAAGCTCAGGGCATAACCCATAGCCCGTAGCTTTTCCACCTCCCCCACCCATCCCCTTTCTATCATAGTCTCCACCCTGGCGTCAATCCGGGCATAGAGGGCCTGGCGCTCCATGGTCAGTCCCAGGATGAGGACCTCGAAGGGGGGTGGCCCCTTCCGCTGAAGCTGGGAGAGGGGATGCCCCGTCCTAGAAATGACCTCCAGGGCTCGAATCAGGCGGCGAACATTACGGGGGTGGATACGGGCGGCGGCCTCGGGGTCCAAGCGTTGCAATTCTTGATAGAGGGTCAGGGTGCCCTTTTCGGCTGCCAACCTCTCCAGGCGTTGCCGAAACTCCCAGTCAGGGGGGACCTCAGCTATCTGCCAGCCCTCCACCACCGCCCAGATATAGAGACCAGTGCCACCCACCAACAGGGGGAGCTTCCCCCGTTTCAGAATTTCCCCTATGACCTGATAGGCAAGCCTTTGATAGAGGGCGAGGCTGAAATCCTGGTCGGGATCCACGATGTCTATGAGGTGGTGGGGTACCAGCCGGCGCTCCTGGGGACTGGGCTTAGAGGTGCCGATATCCATAAAACGGTAGACCTGCCGGCTATCGGCGTTGACGACCTCGCCCTGGAGGTGCTGGGCTACCTCCAGGGCGAGGTCGCTCTTGCCCACCGCCGTGGGCCCCACAATGGTTATCAGCCTCCCCATCACCCCCTCTTCAAGGTCGCCGTCTGCCTCACGATGTCGATGAACTCCGCTGCCTGGAGGCTGGCCCCTCCCACCAAGGCACCATCAATATGAGGTTGCTCTATGAACTCGCCGATATTGGCGCTGGTGACGCTGCCACCATACTGGATCCTGAGCCCCTCGGCGAAGGCCTGGCCATAGAGTTGGGCCACCGTGTCCCGGATAATGCCCATAATGGCATTGGCCTGGGGGCCACTGGCAGCCCGGCCGGTGCCGATGGCCCACACCGGCTCGTAGGCGATGACCAGCCCCTGGGGCCATTCTATCCCGGCCAGACACCCCCTTACCTGCCCTGTCACCACTTCGACGGTCCGGCCTGCCTCGTTCTCCGCCAGGGTTTCGCCCACACATAGGATAGGGTTCAGGCCAAAGGCCAGGGCTGCCTTGACCTTCTGGTTGATGAGCTCATCGGTCTCGCCGAAATGGTGTCGGCGCTCGGAGTGGCCCAGGATGACATACTGGCATAGCTCGGCGAGCATGGGGGGTGATACCTCCCCCGTATAGGCGCCCTTCTCCTCAAAATACATATTCTGGGCTCCGAGCTTGATCGAGGTGCCCTGGATAAGCCTTTCTATGGCCCCCAGGGATACAAAGGGGGGGCATAGCACCTTCTCCACGCCCCGGACCTCATCCAGCTCAGCCAGCATCTCCCCCACCAGGGCTACGGCCTGGTGGGGGGTGGTGTTCATCTTCCAGTTGCCGGCGATGATGGGCAGGCGGGGCACCGCGCCTCCTAGGCACCATATTTGGTCAGCCGCTGGGCATGGGCCAGGGCCAGGGACATGACAGCCACGCCGCGGAATCGCCCCAGCTCCCCACCGCGACATGCCGACTCCGAGAAACTATCCACCCCGCTGGAGCGACACCACCTGGAGCGAAGCAGAAAGGGTACGGGATGCCAGCTATGGGATTTCAACAGGGCTGGCGTGGAATGATCCCCGGTAACTATTAAAACCTCGGGGGAGAGCTCCATAAGGCGGGGGACAAGGGCGTCCACCTCTTCTAACACTTTGACCTTTCCCTCAAAATCGCCGTCCTCCCCGGCGGTGTCGGTCGGCTTTATGTGAAGGAAGAAGAAATCGTATTCTGCATAGTGCTGGGCAAGGGTATCGAACTCCTCGGCCAGGGTGGGGCCGGTGGGGAGGATGGTCATGCCCACCGTCTTAGCCAGCCCCCGATACATGGGATAGGCAGCGATGGCAGCCGCCTTCAGTTTGAAGACCTGGCCAAACTGGGGGAGGCGGGGGATCCGGGAGAAACCGCGGAGCAGAACCATGTTGGCGGGATGGGCATCTCGGAGCACCTCCCTGGCCTGGGCGATGAAGCTATTGGCCACCCCTGCCATCCTCTGGGCAGGCTCGGAGAGGGCGACGGCTTCTAAGGGGGGTACCCCCAGCCTCTGGGGGTCGGTATCGGCCACCTCTGGTTCCAGCCCCCCACCCCGGAAGACAGCCACCAGGCGGTGCTCCTTCACGGGCATGACAAAGAGCTGAACACGGTCCAGCTTGATTTTGGCCAGGGCCAGACACAGCCTGGCGTTTTCCTCCGTGGACAGGCGCCCGGCGCGACGGTCGGTGATGCGCCCCTGGCCGTCCAGGGTGCAGAAATTGCCTCGGGCTGCTACATCCTCCGGCCGAAGGTCGAAGTCTATGCCCAGGGCCTCCAGGACCCCCCTGCCGATCTCATATTTCAAGGGGTCATAGCCGAAGAGGGCCAGGTGGCCGGGGGCGCTGCCTGGAGTGACCCCAGGGCTCACCGGATCAATGAGACCACACAGGCCCTCCCGGGCCAGGGCATCCAGATTGGGGGTATGGGCCGTTTCCAGTTCCGTCTTGCCGGTCTCAGGGTGGGGCAGACCCCCTAGGCCATCGATGACCAGGAGCACGATTTTGGAGGCGGCAGGGGCAGTGATTTCGGCCATCCGCTCCAGGCCGATCATTCCTTCCTCCGCACCTGGGAATTGATAAGCCTTCTGAAGGCCTCGGGGTCTTCCAGGCTGAGCTTGATCCTTCGGGTCTTGTTTAGCCTGAGCGTTATGAAGCCCAGGCGCTGCGGTTCCTTGAGATTGAGCTGAACGATATTCCGGGTAGCGCTTATGATGGCCAGGGTGCCGGCAAAGTCCACCCTGACGCCGATGCCGTCCAGCCAACTATGGGTAGACGGCTCAACCCCCTCGATGTTATCCATAGGGATTGACTCGTCCACCAGGAAGCTGGCTTTGACCTTCACGTAGTCAGGCCCTACCATTACAAACATATTGCCCACGGAGGCGAAGAGGTATAAGAGCACCACGCCAGCCAAGAGGGACAGGAAAATAAGGGCGATCTCCACCCATTGCAGGCCAGCCCAGTTCGCCTGGGACGCCTCCCAAATCATCCAGCCCGCCAGGGCCAGAAAGGCCACGCCCCCCACCAGCAAAATATGGCGCCACAGGCCCAGAGGCAGAAATCTGAACCTCATAGCTACGGTTCCCTGTTCTCCAGGACAGCCACCCCGGGCAGCACTTTGCCCTCCAGGAACTCCAGGGAGGCCCCGCCCCCGGTGGAGACGTGGCTCATCTTGGGGGCGAGGCCCATCTCGGTGACCGCCTCGACAGTAGAACCACCCCCTATAATGGTGGTAGCCTTGAGGCCAGCCAAAACCTTGACCAGGTCCCGGGTTCCCCGGGCAAACTGGGGCATTTCAAATACCCCCATAGGGCCATTCCAGAGCACGGTGCCGCAGCGGCGCAGCTCCTGGGCAAATTGGGCCAGGGTGGTGGGGCCGATGTCGGCGATGAGCCACCCTGGGGGCACCTCGGCCACCGATACCGTCTTGGCCGGGGCGCCGGCTTCCAGTCTCTCCGCAACCGTGACATCGCTGGGCAGGAGAAGACGAACCCCGCGGCACCGGGCCCGGTGTATCAGCCCCTTAATAGGCTCCAGCCTATCCTCCTCCACCGCCGAGGCCCCCACTTCATAGCCTTCCGCCTTGAGAAAAGTGGCTGCCATGCCACCGCCGATGAGCAGGGCATCTATCCTGTCCAGGATGTTCTCCAGCACGCCTATCTTATCGCTGACCTTGGCCCCGCCTATGATAGCTGCCAGGGGGCGGGCCGGGTCTTCCACCGCCTTGCCCAGGGCCTCCAGCTCCTTCTCCATCAAAAGCCCGGCTACTGCTGGGAGCTGCTCAGCCACCCCCACCACCGAGGCATGGGCTCGGTGGCTGGCGCCAAAGGCGTCGTTAACGAAGAGGTCTGCCAGACGGGCCAGGGCTTGGGCGAAGCCAGGGTCGTTGGCCTCCTCCTCAGGGTGAAAGCGCAGGTTTTCCAGGAGTAACACCTCACCGTCCTTCAGTTGGGCCGCAGCAGCCTCAGCTTCGGGGCCGACACAGTCCCTGGCCACCGCCACCGGCTGGCCCAGGAGCTGAGACAGCCGGCGGGCCACCGGGGCTAATCGGAGCTCCTCTGCCACCCTTCCTTTGGGCCGTCCCAGATGAGAACATAGGATAACTCGGGCCCGCTGGGCCACGAGGTAATTGATGGTGGGCAGGCAGGCCTGGATGCGGGTATCATCGCTGATGGTGCCATCCTGAGCCAGAGGGACATTGAAATCGACGCGAACCAGGACCCTTTTGCCCCCTACGTCCACGTCCTTGACGGTTTTCTTAATCATCCCTGGAACCCTGTGCCAGAAGCCTTTCCAGCTCCGCCTTCATTTTTCTGGCTGTGTGGGCGGCTTGGGGCACGGCCTCATACACATTTAAGCCCTTGAGGTCGGCCTCGGCGATGTCCGGATTATAGTCCATGAAGCCCAGGATGGGGAAGTCAGACAGGTTATCCGTGATGAACTGACGCTCGGCCTCGCCCCTGGTCTTGGAGCCCACCACATAGCAGTTCCGGATGCCCAGGTCCTGGGCCAATCTCCTAATAGCCAAGGCGGTGTGCACGCTTCGCTGCCCCGGCTCCACCATGATGATGAAAGCATCCACACCCCGGGCCGTGCCCCTCCCCAGGTGCTCCACCCCGGCATCCATATCCATTATCACCACCTCGGAGCGACCCACCAAGAGGTGGGCCAGCAAGGCCCGGAGCACAGCGCTCTCGGGGCAAACGCAACCCGCACCTCCCCCCTTGACGGTGCCCATCACCAGGAGCCTGATGCCATCCCGGGTGGCCGAGAAGCGCTCCGGTATATCGTCGACCTTCGGATTGAGCTTGAAGAAGCCCCCTGCCCTGCCCGGCTTGGCCCCGGTGCGCTCCTCTATCAGGTCCTCCAGCTCAGCGATGGGGGTGATGCGCTGGGCCTCCTCTCGGGGGATGCCCAGGGCCATAGCCAGATTGGCATCAGGGTTGGCATCGATGGCTATTACCTGATAGCCATCCTGGGCATAAGCCATGGCCAGGAGGCTGGACAGGGTGGTCTTGCCCACCCCACCCTTCCCCGATATAGCTATCTTCATCTTTTAACCAGTGCCACGCCGGGGAGGCAGCGCCGCTTCTGGCTCCGGAAGGCAGATAAGATGGAACGGGCAATCCCCTGGGCGTCTAAACCATACCTGGCCCGGAGCAGGCGGGAAGGGCCTTGCTCCACAAACTCATCCCCTATGCCCAGGCACTCTACCTTTATGCCCTCGATATGGGCGCCTTTCAGGAGCCGAAGGATGGAGCTGCCAAATCCCCCAGCCAGGACGTTTTCCTCCACAGTTACCAGCCATCGGCTGCTTCGCGCTTGCTCCAAGATGAGGGGGGCAGGTAGGGGCTTGGCAAAGCGGGCATTGATGACCCCGGCCCGAATGCCCTTTTGGGCCAGCAAATCCGCCGCCTCCACGGCAGCGCCTACCGCCACCCCTATAGCTACCAGGGTGACATCGGTGCCCGAAGCCAAAAGCTCCCCCTCACCGATGGGTAGCTCACGGAAAACCCTATCTAGGGCAACCCCTCGCCCATGCCCCCGGGGATATCGGATGGCCATGGGCCGGCCGGCCCGGACCGCGGTATATAGCAGGTGCTGGAGCTCGTTCTCATCCTTGGGGGCGCAGATGGTCATATTGGGCATCAGCGAGAGATAGGACAGGTCGAAGCTCCCCTGGTGAGTCTTGCCATCCTCCCCCACGATCCCGGCCCGATCCAGGGCAAAGACCACAGGCAGGTTCTGGATGCATACATCGTGAAGCACCTGGTCGAAGGCGCGCTGGAGGAAGGTGGAATAGATGGCCACGATGGGGATGAATCCCTGAGTAGCCAGGCCGGCAGCCAGGGTCACGGCATGCTGCTCGCAGATGCCGACATCGAAAACCCGCTTGGGATAGTGACGGGCCACCCTCTCCAAGGAGTTTCCCCAGGACATGGCCGCGGTGATGGTGACTATCCTGGGGTCTTCGGCCATGAGACGCAGCACCGTATCGGCAAATACCTCGCTGTAGCTGGGGGCATCGGAGACGGGTGCGTCACTGGGGGACAGGCCGTGGAAGCCCACAGCATCCCCCTCAGCAGGCTGGTAACCCTTGCCCTTGGTGGTGATGACATGGATCAAGGTGGGTTTGTTGCGGTGAGCCCGGGCCTGGACCAGGGCTTTCTCCACCTCGGGGATATTGTGGCCATCCAGGGGCCCGATATAGTTGAAGCCCAGCCTCTCCCACACCCTACTGGGCATGAGCAGTCCCTTGACGCCGGATAGCAGGTGGTGGCTGAACTGCCTCAAGCGGGGGCCATAGGGTAACCTGGCCAGCAGGCGATGGATATCCCGCTTGACCCGCTGATACCGCCAGTCCAGCCGCACCTGGTTCAGTATTCGGGAAAGCGCCCCCACGGTGGGCGAAATGGACATGCCATTATCGTTCAGGATCACGATGAGGCTGGTGCCCGAGTGGCCGGCGTGGTTGAGGGCCTCGAAGGCCATGCCCCCGGTCATGGCGCCGTCGCCGATAACTGCCACCACCTCGTAGTCCTCCCCGGCCAGGTCGCGGGCCAGGGCCATCCCCAGGGCTGCCGAGATGCTGGTGCTGGCATGGCCGGCGCCGAAGGGGTCGTGGGGGGACTCGGCCCGGTCGGTGAATCCGGAGAGCCCCCCATACTGGCGAAGGGTGGCAAAGCGATGGCCACGGCCGGTGAGCAGCTTGTGGACATAGCTCTGGTGGCCCACATCCCAGACTATCTTGTCCCGGGGGCTGTCCAGGACCCGGTGCAAGGCCAGGGTGAGCTCCACCACCCCCAGGTTGGAGGCCAGATGGCCACCGGTTGAGCTGACCGTGGCGATGAGTTTTTCCCTGATTTCCGCAGCCAGTTGCCTGAGCTGAGAGGGGGTAAGCTCCTTTAAGGCCCCTGGCCCGTCTATAGCCTCCAGCAATGGGGACACCGTGGCTCCTCCCCAGGCGTTGCCCTCATCTTAGCAGTCGAGCCCATAGCTGTCAAGCATTGATTTCGGGGCTAGTTGCAAAAAATTGTAATTGCAACTTATTGCAAAAAGGCGCCACTTCTGCTAGGATTATTTTATGGCTGTGAAAAAACACGATGTGGAAAGAAATCCGGCGCAGTTCCTTCAGGAGCGGGGGTTTCGGCTCACCCCCCAGAGGCTGATGATCCTGGCAGCTATAACGGAGAGCCAGAAACATATCAGCGCCGAGGAGATTTACGCCCGGGTCAGTGCCCAGTATCCCCAGGTGAACATCTCCACCGTCTACCGGACGCTGGCCTTGCTCAAGGAGCAAGGCCTGGTGACGGAGACGGACCTGGGGGAGGGGCGGGTCCGCTATCATGCCGCTGACAAGGGCCATCACCATCATCTGGTATGCCAGAGCTGCGGCGCTATCTTTGACCTGGATGAGGCGCTGCTGGAGCCCCTGGAGCGCTCCCTGCTCGATGAGTACAACTTCGAGGCCGATATAAGGCACCTGGCCATCTTTGGCCGGTGCAGCCGATGTCGGCAAAGGGCCGCCCCTGCCAAGGGGCAGGAGGTTATCGATGCACATCCCTGATGGCTTTCTAAATGTGGCCACTGCCGCCTCCACCTATATGGTGTCGGCGGGGGGTGTGGGCTTTGCCCTCAAGGAGGTGGGCCGAAAACTGGGCGAGAAACACATTCCCCTCGTCGGCGTCACCGGGGCCTTTATCTTCGCCGCCCAGATGCTCAACTTCCCCATCGTCGGGGGCACCTCGGGGCACCTTCTGGGGGCTGCCCTGGCCGCTATCCTGCTGGGGCCATGGACAGGTCTCCTGGTGATGAGCTGCGTATTATTGGTCCAGTCCTTGCTCTTCCAAGATGGTGGGCTACTGGCCCTGGGGGCCAATGTATTCAACATGGGGGTGGTGGGTTGCTTTGTGGGTTACTTCGTGTATCGGGGGGTGGCCTCCTTGTTGAGGTATAGTCGAAAGGGTATTCTCACCGCCAGCTTCGTTGCTGCCTGGGGTGCGGTAATGGCGGCCTCCATCTTCTGTGCCCTGGAGCTGGCAATTTCGGGGACATCGCCCCTGAAGGTGGCCCTGCCCGCTATGGCCGGCTTCCACGCCCTTATCGGCATCGGCGAGGGGGCTATTACCGCGGCCGTGCTCAGCTTCGTGCTGGTCACCAGGCGCGACCTGCTGGAGCTGCGGAAGATCTGAGGGAGCCGAATCGATGAAAGTGAAGTGGTGGCATATCGGCCTATTCATCGCCTTATCGGTAGCGTGTCTCGCCCCCCTGGCCTCCAGCTCCCCGGATGGGCTGGAAAGGGTGGCCGAGGATAAAGGTTTCTGGGATAAGGCCCTGGAGCCCCCTTATCAGGTTATCGCCGACTATATGTTCCCCGGGGTCGAGAACGAGGTCCTGGCCACCATCATCGCCGGCCTCATCGGTGTTCTAATCCTCTTCGGCCTGGGCTGCGGCATTGCCTGGCTGCTCCGGGCTACCGGGAGGGGCTCGGCTTGAGGCATAGCTTTCTGGATAAGTATAGCCAACTTCATAGCCCCATCCACCACCTCGACCCCAGGGTGAAGCTGGCACTGAGTTTCGCCTTTATTCTGGGGGTGGTGACCACCCCTCCCACCCTGTGGCCCGCCTTTGTCCTGTACCTCATCCTGCTGTGGTGCCTCATCCTCATCTCCAGGCTGCCCCCCCTCTTCGTACTGGTTAGGTCGCTCATCATCATACCCTTCGTCGTGGTGGTGGCCGTTTTTGTCCCCTTCTTCAGCGGTGGGGGGGTGGCCGGGAGCTACAGCCTGGGGCCGTGGCAGGTGACCGTAAGCCATCATGGTCTTATGGTGCTGTGGAATGTGGTTGTCAAGGCCTGGCTCTCGGTGCAGGCCCTGATCCTGCTCTCCTCCACCACCAGGCTCCCCGACCTATTGCGGGGGATGCAGGGCCTGGGCATGCCCAGGGTGCTGATCATGATCCTGTCCTTTATGTATCGCTACCTCTTCGTCCTCATCGATGAGGTGATGCGGATGCGCCAGGCGCGGGACAGCCGAAACTTCGGCGGCAAACGGCTGTGGCAATGGAAGACCATAGGCAGCATGGCGGGCAGCCTGTTTTTGCGCAGCTACGAGCGCGGGGAGCGGGTCTATATGTCCATGATGGCCCGGGGCTTCGATGGCCAGGTACGCTCCCTCCGTCGCTTACAGCTCAGCTATGCCGAAGTCTGCCTGGGAGTAGCCTGCCTGTTCCTGGTGGTGGCAGTCAATGTGGTACCGCGCTTCGCATTCCCGATGTAACCGAGGCTGAGTATGTTTGCCCAAAGGGCTATCGAGATCGAGAATCTGCACTTCAGCTACCCGGACGGCAGGCAGGCCTTGGAGGGGATCAGCCTCAGCGTAGGCAGGGGGGAGACAGTGGCCCTTATCGGGCCCAACGGCGCCGGCAAGTCGACCCTACTCTTGCACCTCAATGGCATCCTCCAGGGCCGGGGCACGGTCAGGATTCTGGGCACAGTGGTCGAGGATAAGAGCCTGCGCTGGGTGCGGAGCCAGGTAGGGCTAGTCTTTCAGGACCCCGAGGACCAGCTCTTCTCCCCTACTGTCTTCGACGATGTGGCCTTTGGCCCCATCAATATGGGCTACTGCGAAGATGAGGTGCGCCGCCGGGTGAGCCAGGCCCTGGAGTGGGTGGGGATGGCGGGCTCGGAGGAGCGTTCCCCCCACCACCTCAGCCTGGGGGAGAAGAAGCGCATCGCCATCGCCACCGTGCTCTCCATGAGCCCGGAGATACTGGCCATAGATGAGCCCTCTAGCAACCTGGACCCCCAGGGCAAGTGGGACCTCGTTGAGCTTCTGCGGGGGCGGCCCGAGACCAAGGTCATCGCCTCCCACGACCTGGAGCTGGTGCAGGCTTTATGCCCCCGAAGCATAATCATAGATGGCGGTCGGCTGGTTGCCGACGATGCCACCTTAAATATTATGTCAAATATTCCCCTGCTCCAGGCCCATGGCCTGGCCCCAAGACGTATCTCCGTCCCCGCTGCCAGGGCCTAGAGCCTAGGGATAGCTAGGCCTCCAGCTCCAGGCTGATGTCCAGCGCCTTCACCGAATGGGTGAGGGCGCCCACGGAGATGAAATCAACGCCGGTCTCGGCCACTGCCCTCACATTCTCCAGGGTGATCCCCCCCGAGGCCTCAACCAGGGCCCGTCCCCTGGCCATTTCCACCGCCTGGCGCATCTCCTCCAGGCCCATGTTGTCCAGCATGATGATGTGGGCCCCGGCCTCCACCGCCTCCCGGGCCTGCTCCAGGCTCTCCACCTCTACTTCTATCTGGAGCGTGTGAGGCGCCCCCGTTTTTGCCCGGTTGACAGCCTCAGCTAGGGAAAGCCCGGCCCGGCGCAGCGCCGCCAGGTGATTATCCTTGATGAGGATGCCATCGCCCAGGTGGTAGCGATGGTTCCTCCCCCCGCCCATCCTCACCGCATACTTTTCCATCAATCTCAGTCCTGGGGTGGTCTTGCGGGTATCCACAATGATAGTGGGCAGGCCGGCCACAGCCTCCACATACCTGGCTGTTTCGGTGGCGATGCCGCTGAGGTGCTGCAAAAAATTGAGGGCCAGCCGCTCTGCCTTGAGGATGCTGGGCACCCTGCCCTGCACCGTGGCTATGGTCTGCCCCGGCTGGAGGCGACTGCCCTCAGCCAGCAATAGGTCTACCTTCAGGGAGGCGTCGACTTTGTGGAAAACCCGGGCAGCTATGGGGCCGCCGGCCAAAACGCCCTCAGCCTTGGCCACGATGATTCCCCTACCCTGGGCAGCGTCGGGCACTAAGATATCAGTGGTCAGGTCGCCCCAGCCCAGATCCTCGGCCAGGGCCATATCGACGACCCTATCCCATTGGGCCTCCACGACTTACTCAGACCCCCTGCTGAAGACGATATGACTCTGCCAGGCTGGAGATGGCTGGGGGAAGTCGGCGCGATAGTGGGCGCCGCGACTCTCCTCCCGCAGCAAGGCCGCCTCCGCCATGAGCCGGCCGGTGAGAATGAGGTTCGCCAGCTCGTGGGAGGGGCGATCCAGGGAGGGCACGAACTCCCTCTGCCAGCCGGCCAAAATAGTCGCGGCCTCCTCCAAAGAATCCCCATGGCGAACAATGCCCACCTTTTGCCACAGGAGGGATTGCAGCGCCGACAGGCTGGCTGGGGGGGGCTCAGCAATGGCCTTCCTCCGGGGAAGGGGCCAGTGTTCATAGCGGCTCGAGGTTCCTGGGGCAGGATTCGCCTGTGCCCCCTTTCGGGTCTGCTCCAGGATCCGCTTGGCGAAGACGATGACCTCCAGAAGGGAGTTGCTGGCCAGTCGGTTGGCCCCGTGTACCCCGGTACAGGCAGTCTCGCCGGCAGCGAAGAGGCCAGCGATATTGGTCTCGCCCCAGGCATTGGTCCTGACCCCACCCATCATATAGTGGGCGGCTGGGGCTACCGGTATCAGCCCCTTGGTGATATCCAGACCATGATCCAGACAGAAGCGATAGATATGGGGAAAGCGGGTGGTCACAATGGGAGGCGGCAAGTGGGTCACATCCAGGAATACCCGGTCGCTGCCCGTCTTGGCCATCTCGGCATGGACGCTGCGGGCTACCACATCCCGGGGAGCCAGGTCGCCCTCCGGGGCATAGTCGGGCATAAAGCGATAGCCCTCCACGTTGCGCAGTATACCCCCCTCGCCCCGCACCGCCTCGGAGATGAGAAAAGGCGGCACCCCTGGCAGTCGCACTGCCGTGGGGTGGAACTGGAAGAACTCGATGTCGGTTATCTCGGCTCCGGCCCGGTAGGCCAGGGCCACGCCATCGGCGGTGGCGATGTCGGGATTGGTAGTATACTTGAACAGCCGCCCGGCTCCCCCCGTGGCCAGGATAAGATTGCGGCAGGAGAACTCCTCAACGCTGCCCATCCGGGTGTCCAAGGCCTTGACCCCCTGGACCCGATTCCCCTCCACCATTATCTCGATGGCCAGGCAATGCTCCAGGATTTCCACCCTGGCCTGCCGGGCCATCCGGCTCAGGGTGGTCTCGATATGCTCCCCGGTGGCATCGCCCCCGGCGTGGAGGATGCGGGGCACGCTGTGGGCTGCCTCTTTGGTCAGGGCGATCTGGCCATCCAGGGTATCAAAGGGGACGCCGAAGCGGATGAGGTCAGCGATGCGGTCAGGGGCCTCCTCCACCAGGATGCGCACCGCCTCCTCATCGCAGAGGCCGGCCCCGGCGGCTATGGTATCCCTGAAATGAAGCTCCGGGGAATCATGGGCACCTATGGCGGCGGCGATGCCCCCCTGGGCATGTTTGGTATTGCACTCATCGATGCTGCCCTTGGTCAGTACCAGGACGCTGCCCTGCTGCCGGGCCAGGAGCGCCGTATATAGCCCAGCGATACCGCTGCCCACTATTATGTAATCGTAAGTCACCTTCAATCGATCTTCCCCACCTTAGACACCGCCAGCATCCCATCCAGGGCCTGCTGGGCCTTGACCCTGACCTCCTCGGGGACCCTTATGATATTGCGCCGCTCTTCCATAGCCGTGAGCACCGATTCCAGACGGGTCTTCTTCATATTGGGGCAGACCAGGGCCGTGGACACGGCGTAGAAGGTCTTGTCCGGATTCTCCTTCCTCATCCGGTGCAGCAGGCCGAACTCGGTGCCGATGAGGAAGGTCCGGGCCGGGCTCTCCCGAACATAGCGCAGCATCTGGGAGGTGCTGCACACGGCATCGGCCATGGCCACCACCTCGGGGATACACTCCGGATGGACCACCACTGCTGCCTCGGGGTGGAGCTCCTNGGCCCGCCTCACCTGCTCCGGCCTGACCCGATGGTGGGTAATGCAATAGCCCGGATAGGGGATGACGCGCTTCTGGGTCTGGGTGGATACATAATGACCCAGGTTCTGGTCGGGTATAAACAAGATCTCCTCATTGGGCAGGGACTCCACCACCTGGACAGCATTGGCCGAGGTGCAGCAGATGTCGCTCTCCGCCTTGACCGCCGCCGAGGAGTTCACATAGCAGACCATCCCCGCCTCGGGGTAGCGCTCTTTCCAGCGCCTGAGTTCCGGGACATCTATCATATCGGCCATGGGGCAGCCGGCGGTGGCCTCGGCGAGGAGCACAGTGCGGGCGGGGTTCAGGATGGCCGCCGTCTCCGCCATGAAATGCACCCCGCAGAAGACGATGACATCCGCCTCCACCTGGGCGCTCTTCCGGGCCAGCTCCAGGGAATCGCCCACGAAGTCGGCTATATCCTGGACCTCTGGTAGCTGATAGTTATGGGCGACGATTATGGCGTTAAGCCCCCTCTTGAGGCTGAGGATCTTGTCCCTGAGTTCAGCCAGCTCGGTTTCGGGTCTGACCATCTGGGGAGGCAACACCATGGCTAAGCCCCCTCCGCCAGCCTGCCTTGCAATGACCAGGGGCTGGTCTTTTCCACCTTTACCTGGACCAACTGGCCGCGCCAGTCGCCATTGTGGGCGAAGAAAACCGGCTTATTTGTCCTGGTACGCCCTTGCCACTTGCCCTTGACCTGCCCCTCCACCAGCACCTCGACCACCTTGCCCAAAAGCCGGGAATTTATCTCGGTGGCGATGGCCTGCTGCAAAGCCTCCACCATATCCAAGCGCCGCCTCTTCTCCTCGGCGGGAACGCTGTCCTCCATAGCCCGGGCGGCCAGGGTGCCCGGCCGCGGCGAATACATGGCCCCGTGGACGGTGTCGAAGCGGAGCTCCTCCAGCAAGGAATACGTATTCTGGAACTGGGCCTGGCTCTCTCCGGGGAAGCCCACAATGATATCAGTGCTCAGAGCCACCCCGGGAATGGCCTCCCGAATCCGGGCCACCAGCTGGCGATAGCTCTCCACAGTATAGCCGCGCCTCATGGCCCTGAGGATGTGGTTATCCCCCGATTGCATGGGCAGGCTGATATGCTCGCAGACTTTGTCCAGGCGGGCTATGGTGTCGATGAGCTTGCCCTTCATATCCTTGGGGTGGCTGGTGAGAAAGCGGAGGCGGCGCAGGCCCGGGATCCGGTTCAGCTCCACCAGAAGGTCAGCCAGGTCAGGCTTTCCGGGGAGGTCATGACCGTAGGAGTCCACGTTCTGCCCCAGCAGGGTTACCTCCTTTGTCCCCTGCCCCACCAGTGCCTCGACCTCGGCCACCACCTCAGAGGGGGGTCGGCTCCGCTCCCGGCCCCGACGGTAGGGGACGATGCAATAGGAGCAGAAATTGTCGCAGCCCTGGATAATGGGGACAAAGGCGCTGATAGCCGGTCGCTGGGGCACAATTGTTTTGGGGTCGGGATAGGCTTGCCCGGAAAGAAATCGCCATAATTCCGCAAATTCCTGAGGCTTGAAGAATAGGTCTACATGGGGAAACTGGGCTCTGAGGGGTGCTGAGTCCGAGTCCACCATGCAGCCGGTGAGGGCGATGATCGCCCCGGGTTTCCGCCGCTTCAACGACTTCAAAGAGCTGAGCTGGCCGCGCACTCGATTCTCGGCGCTGGCCCGCACCACACAGCTATTCAAAACGACTAAATCCGCCGAGTGGGGGGAGGGGCTGGGTTGATAACCCAGCCTTTCCAGGAGAACCCCCAATCGCTCCGAGTCGGCCTTGTTCATCTGGCAGCCGATGGTCCAGATATAATAGTGAGCCATGTCACTAATCCTTCTATGTGAGGCGAGCCCCT
>Ga0180909_167_pt1 | contig 25437 bp, 20 predicted proteins | sample Deesub1362A_J573_FD_124296 | JGI IMG/M metagenome (GOLD analysis project Ga0180909, IMG submission 124296) | Dehalococcoides sp. JdFR-54 | reverse complement strand
CCCCAGCCACGAAGCCATCCCGATCCCTATCGAAGGGTCGGCAGGCCCGCTGGGGCTCATGGCTGCGGCGGGAGGTGGCCTTGAGGGCATCCAGGCTGGCCATGAGGGCGTGGCCCAGGGGATATTCGGCGCCTCCGGCGAACATGGCATCGGCATAGCCCATCTGGATCAGCTTGAAGGCCTCGCCTATGGCGTGGCTACCGGCGGCACAGGCAGTGGTGGGGCAGAGGTTGGGCCCCCGGGCGCCAAACTGCATGGCCACCTGGCCCGAGGCCATATTGCAGATAAATCCGGGGGCCACGAAGGGCGAGATGTGGCGAAATTCCTTGCGGAGCACCAGCTCATGGCTTCGCTCATAGGTGGTCAGCCCGCCCACCGCCGAGGCTATGACCACCCCCACCCTGTCGCCCGTTTCGGAATCTATCTTCAGCCCGGCATCCTCCAGGGCCATCCGGCTGGCCGCCACCGCCAACTGGATGAAGGGGTCCATGGTACGGATCAGCTTGGCACTCATAAAGTCCTGGGGGCGGAAACCCTTGACCTCGCCGGCGATGCCATTATTGAGGCCGGTGGTATCGAACCGGGTAATGGGCCCTATCCCCGATTTGCCCTGGCACAGGGCCTGCCAGCTCTCCTGAACCCCAATACCTATGGGGGTCACCGCCCCCATCCCGGTGACCACTACACGCCTCTTCAACTCAGACAATCCCCCTGCTTGCTAGGCGGCACCGCCTTGGGATGTAGACCTGGCTACCCCAGGATTATCCGGGCATCAACCACCAAGGCGCTATCCCGATAGGCAAAGATGGGATTGAGGTCCAGCTCCTTAATCTCGGGGTGGTGCTCTACAAAGTCGGAGACCCGGAGCAACATTTCCTCAAGGATAGGTATGTTGGCTGGCTCCTGCCCCCGATAGCCCTCCAAGAGGGGATAGCCCTTTATCTCCCGGATCATCTCCCGGGCATCCCTCGGGGCCAAGGGGACGATGCGGAAGGCCACATCCTTGAGAACCTCCACCAGAATGCCCCCCAGGCCGAACATCATCACCGGGCCGAAGTGGGGGTCCTGGGACATGCCGATGATCACCTCTAGGCCGGGACGGGCCATCTTCTGCACCGAGACCCCATCCAAGCGGGCGGAGGGCTGGGCCTTTCGGGCCGCCGCCATGATACCATCATAGGCCCGAGCTACCTGTCGGGGGGTCCTCAGTCCCAGCTTAACACCGCCGATATCGCTCTTGTGGAGGATATCTGGGGAAGCTATCTTGAGCACTACCGGGAAGCCGAGCGTTTGGCTCAAGGCCACCGCCTCGGCGGCCGAGGTGGCCAGCCTGGTCTCCACCACGCTGATGCCAGCCTCGCCCAGGAGCTCCTTGGCCTCGATCTCAGTGAGCTGCTTGCGGCCTTCCCGGGCCACCTGGTCCAGCAAACTATGTCTGGGCATTGCAGGGTCCTCCCCCAATAACAGGCATCGGCCAGGCCATTCTAACACACAGCCATTGCCTCATCAAGCTCCCCTGAGCAGTTCTGGGGTCTCGTTGACTGCGGTGTGCGATTTTGATATATTGTTTTCAAAATCCGGGTCGAGGAGATCATGAGGTTCACTGAGTTCAGAGAGATGTCGCCTGCCTATGGCTTCGACGAGGTGGCCATCGTGCCCGGTGACATCACCATCAACCCGGACCAGACCAATATACAATTCTCCTTAGATGGGCTGACCTTGGCCATCCCTGTCCTGGCCTCAGCTATGGATGCCGTGGTGGACCCCGCCTTTGCCATCCTGTTCAGCAAGCTGGGGGGGCTGGCGGTGCTCAATTTGGAGGGGGTGCAAACCCGGTATCAGAACCCAGATGAGGTCCTGTCCCAGATAGCGGCAGCGCCCGACGCTGAGGTCACCTCCCTGATGCAAAGGGTCTACTCCGAGCCCATAAAGGAGAGCCTCATCGGCGAGCGAATTCAGCAGATAAAGGAGGGGGGAGGCATCTGCGCCGTCTCAGTGACCCCAGCCAACACCAAGCGTTTTGCCCCTCTGGTGGTGGAGGCCGGGGCTGATGTCCTGGTGGTGCAGTCCACGGTGACCACCGCCCGGCATATCTCCAAGAGCTACCGAGGGCTTATCTTCTCCGAGCTCTGCCAGTCCGTCAGGGTGCCCATAGTGGTGGGCAACTGCGTCAGCTACAGTGCCGCCCTGGAGCTGATGAGGACTGGCATCTCAGGGGTGCTGGTAGGGGTGGGGCCTGGGGCCGCTTGTACCACCAGGGAGGTCCTGGGGGTGGGGGTGCCCCAGGTAACGGCTACCCTGGAGTGCGCCGCCGCCCGAGAGGAATATCTGCGGGAGAGTGGCCGCTATGTGGCGCTCATCACTGATGGCGGCATTCGCACCGGTGGCGATATGTGCAAGGCCTTCGCCTCCGGGGCAGATGCGGTGATGTTGGGCTCAGTGCTGGCCCAAGCCGAGGAGGCCCCGGGGAGGGGCTATCACTGGGGTATGGCCCACCCCCATCCTTCCCTGCCCCGGGGCACCCGGATCCAAGTGGGCACAGTGGCCAGGCTGGAGCAAATCCTGTTCGGTCCCACCTCCGTCACCCATGGCACCCAGAACTTCATCGGGGCGCTGCGCACCTGCATGGGGGTATGCGGCGCCTTTACCATCAGGGATATGCACCGGGTGAGGATGGTGGTCGCCCCCTCCATCAAGACCGAGGGCAAGCAATTGCAGGTGCTCAGGTGCTTCAGCGCTCCTGAGCCAGAAGATATTCCCGGCGGGGATGGGAGATGAGTCTGACACTGGAAGGCATCAGGGTCTTGGACTGGACCATGGCCCAACATGGTCCCCTGGGCGGCGCCCTTCTGGCGGACATGGGCGCCGATGTCATCAAGATCGAGACGCCGGGAGGGGAGCTGGCCCGGACCCTGACCGCTTCGCCCACCGGCGCCTCCATCGGCCTTCCCCAGGGCATCAACTGGTACTTCGAGCACCACAACCGCAATAAAAGGTCCATCACCCTGGACCTGAAGAAGGAAAAGGGCAAGGAGATCCTGTTCAAGCTGGTGGAGAGGTCCGACGTTTTCATTCAGAACTGGCGGAAGGGGGTGGCCGAGCGCCTGGGCTTGGGCTATGAGACCCTATCCCGATATAACCCCAAGCTTATCTACCTCTCCGCCACCGTCTTCGGCCCTGAGGGCCCAGATAGCGACCTCCCCGGCTACGATTACACAGGGCAGGCCCGCTCCGGGATGATGGCCTATGTGGGGGAGCCCGGTATGCCCCCCCTCTACACCCTGGGCATGACCGACCAGATAGGGGGCATCACCATCGCCCTGGCCGTACTAGCTGCCCTAGTGGCCCGGGAGAAGCAGGGGATCGGGCAGGAGGTAAATACCTCCCTTCTGGGCAGCAACATCGGCCTCTTGGGCTTCACCATCGGGGCCTACTTGATGGTCGGTGAGGTTCCCCGCCGCACCATCCGCGCCCGGGCCGACAACCCCATCTGGAACCATTATCGATGCGCCGACGGCAAATGGATCGTTCTGGCCATGACGCCCCCCGACAGGTACTGGCATGACTTCTGCGAGGCCATAGGCCACCCCGAGCTGGAGAAGGACCCCAGGTTCGAAAACGTGGAGGTGAGGACCAAGAACTGCGCGGAATGCGTCGCCATTCTGGATGAGGTCTTCGCCTCCAAGCCCAGGGAGGAGTGGTATAAGGCCTTCAAGCAAAAGCCCGACCTGATTTACGGGCCCCTCAATGAGATCGCAGACCTGGCCAGCGACCCCCAGGTGATCGCCAACCGCTACATCGTGGACTACCACCACCCCACCTACGGCCCCATCAAGGAGGTGGGCTTCCCCATCACCTTCTCCAAGACCCCGAGCCAGATGCGACGGCCAGCGCCCCAGCTCAGCGAGCATACCGAGGAGATACTCCTGGAGCTGGGCTACTCCCGGGCGGAGATAAAGGGGCTGAGGGAGGAAGGGGTAATCTAGGCAAGATTTTCCGAGATTGTGGCAAAAAGCCCCAAATTCTCTTGACATTTGGGCTTAAAAATGTTATATTAATTTTTTGCAATCATGCTTCAGATTGAAATTCCCATCTTTGCACCATTGACAGCTCCTTGTGCCCCCAATTTGGCGAAGTATTAACCTTTATGAGCTCCATACTTTTGGAGGGAAACTGATGTCTTTTTCCGTTTCGACCTCGGGCAGTGATCCTGTGTTCGCGCCACCCCGAAAATCGTATGCACGGCTGCCTGAGGTGCTGGAGGTGCCCAACCTCATCCGCGTTCAACTGGACTCCTTCCAACAATTTGTGAGGGAGGGGCTGCGGGAACTCTTCCAGGAGGTCTTCCCCATCGAAGACTTCACCGGGACCCGCCTGGCGCTCCACTTCATCGATTACCAGTTCCGCCAGCCCAAGTATCCGGTGGACGAGTGCCGCCAGCGGGATGTCACCTATGCCAAACCCTTATATGTCCGGCTCCAGTTGGTGATCAAGGAGACGGGGGAGGTCAAGGAGCAGGATATTTTCTTTGGCGACTTCCCCTGGATGACCGAGCTGGGCACCTTCATCATCAACGGGGTGGAGCGGGTGGTGGTAAATCAGCTCCTGCGCTCCCCGGGCGTCTATTTCACCGTGGAAGAGGATATGGCCAGCGGCCGCGAGCTGTGCTTTGGCAAGCTCATCCCGGACCGGGGGGCCTGGCTGGAGTTCGAGACCACCGCTAAGGACATCATCTCGGTGAAGGTCGATGGCAAGCGCAAGATACCCATTACCACCCTGCTCCGGGCCATCGGCTATGGCAGCGATGAGGCGTTACTGGACCTATTCAAGGATATAGATACCGCCCCCGAGCACCGCTATATCCGGGCCACCATGGAGCGGGAGCCTCAGGTACGGAGCCAGGAGGAGGCCCTGCTCGACGTCTATCGCCGGCTCCGCCCTGGCGACCCCCCCAGCCTGGAGAATGCCCAGGCGCTGCTAAATAACCTGTTCTTCAACCCCCGTCGCTACGACCTGGGCAAGGTGGGGCGCTACCAGCTCAACAAGCGTCTCAAGCTAGACCTGCCCCCCACCCAGCGGGTGCTCACCAAGGAAGACCTGGTGGAAATTGCCCGCCACATCATCCTCATCAATAACCGCCGAGATCGCCCCGACGATATCGACCACCTGGGCAATCGCCGGGTGCGCACCGTGGGCGAGCTGGTTCAGAACCAGTTTCGCATCGGGCTGTTGCGCCTGGAGCGGGTGGTCAAGGAGCGAATGAGCATCATCGACCCCCAAAATGCCACCCCCAGCGCCCTGATCAATACCCGCCCTGTGGTGGCAGCCATGCGGGAGTTCTTCGGGGGCTCTCAGCTTTCCCAGTTCATGGACCAGACCAACCCCCTGGCCGAGCTCACCCACAAGCGCCGCCTCTCGGCCCTGGGGCCGGGGGGGCTGTCCCGGGAGCGGGCCGGCTTCGATGTCAGGGATGTCCACCACTCCCACTATGGGCGGATTTGCCCTATCGAGACCCCGGAGGGTCCCAACATCGGCCTCATTGGCTCCCTGGCCACCTATGCCCGGGTCAATCAATTTGGCTTCATCGAGACTCCTTACCGCCCGGTGGTAACAGAGGTAGCCAACCAACCCGAGGCACTCCTGGGCAAGATCACCCGAGAGAATATAACCGATGCTAAAGGGGAGGTCGTGGTGAGGGCGAAAACCGTCATCACCCCCACCATAGCCAGCAGGCTCTCCAAGCTGCCTCGGGCGACCATCAAGGTGGTCCCCTTCGTCGCCGACGAGATAATCTACCTGTCGGGGGATCAGGAGGAGGAGTTCACCATCGCCCAAGCCAGCGCCCCCCTAGATAGGGATGGCCACTTCCTCCAGGAAAGGGTGGAGGTGCGCCATGGCAGCCGCTATTTCGAGGAGGTGCCCGAGAATATCGACCTTATGGATGTGTCGCCCAAGCAGATAGTGAGCGTGGCCACTGCCCTCATCCCCTTCTTGGAGCATAACGATGCCAACCGGGCCCTCATGGGCGCTAACATGCAGCGGCAATCGGTGCCCCTGGTCCGCCCCGAGCCACCTTTGGTGGCCACGGGCATGGAGGGGAGGGCAGCCCGCGATAGCGGCCAGGTCATCTTCGCCGACGCCGATGGCGAGGTGACCTCGGTATCGAGCTCCGAGATAATCCTCCGCGGCGACGATGGCACCCTATACCGCTATCCGCTGGACAAATTTGTGCGCACCAACCAGGGCACCTGCATCAACCAGCGGCCCGTGGTGGACCAGGGTGACCGGGTGCGTCAGGGGCAGGTCCTGGCCGATAGCTCGGCCACCGCCCAGGGGGAGTTAGCCCTGGGGCAGAATGTGCTCTGCGCCTTCATGAGCTGGGAGGGCTACAACTTCGAGGATGCCATCATCATCAGCGAGAGCCTGGTTCGGGATGACCGCTTCAGCTCGGTGCATATCGAGAAGTACGAAGTGGAGGCCCGAGATACCAAGCTGGGCCCCGAGGAGATCACCCGCGACATCCCCAACGTGGGCGAGGAGAGCCTGCGGGACCTGGATGAGGACGGCATTATCCGCATCGGCGCCGAGGTCGGCCCCGGCGATATCCTGGTGGGCAAGATAACCCCCAAGGGGGAAACGGAGCTCACCGCCGAGGAGAAGCTCCTCCGGGCTATCTTCGGGGAGAAGGCCAGGGATGTCAAAGACACCTCGCTGCGGGTGCCCCATGGCGAGCAGGGCAAGGTCATCGAGGTCAAGGTCTTCTCCCGGGATAACCACGACGAGCTTCCCGCCGGGGTAAACCAGTTGGTGCGGGTGTGGGTGGCCCAGAGGCGCAAGATATCCGTGGGCGACAAGATGGCCGGACGACACGGCAATAAGGGCGTCATCGCCCGCATCCTCCCTGAGGAGGATATGCCCTTCCTCGCCGATGGCCGGCCGGTGGAGATCATCCTCAATCCTATCGGCGTCCCCTCCCGAATGAATCTGGGCCAGGTGCTGGAGACCCACCTGGGCTGGGCAGCCCAAACCCTGGGCCTCCGGGTGCTCTCCCCCGTCTTCGACGGCGCCACCGGGGACGACATCGAGGATGCCCTGTGCCGGGCCTGGCTGGCGCAACGCGCCGGGGCGGTCAGCACCGACCCCGATGCCCAGCAGCCTTTCCTCCTGGAGCCCGCCAAGAGATGGCTCCAAGAGCGAGGCTATGACGCCGACCAGGTCTTCGATACAGGGTTCCCCGGGGTGGCCAAGAGGGTATGCCTGCGCCTCTGGCTGGAGGATCAGGGCGAAGATGCCTCCTCCCTCAGCGATGAGGAGGTGGCGGCACGGGCGGAGGCGCTGTACCGGGAACGGGGGCTGACCCCGCCCACCTTCGGCAGGATGACCCTCTACGATGGGCGCACCGGCGAGCCCTTCGACCAGCCGGTGACCGTGGGCTATATCTATATGATGAAGCTCATCCACCTGGTGGAGGACAAGATCCACGCCCGCTCCACCGGGCCCTACTCCCTCATCACCCAGCAACCCCTGGGCGGCAAGGCCCAGTTCGGTGGGCAGCGCTTCGGCGAGATGGAGGTCTGGGCCCTGGAGGCCTACGGGGCAGCCCACATCCTCCAAGAATTGCTGACCGTTAAGTCCGACGATGTGACCGGGCGGGCCAAGACCTATGAGGCCATCATCAAGGGCGAGGACATCCTCCAGCCCAGCGTCCCCGAGTCTTTCAAGGTCCTGGTCAAGGAGCTACAAAGCCTGGGGTTAGCCGTAGAGGTGCTCAATGAGGATGAGGAGAAGGTGACCTTCCTCGAGGAGGAGCCCACACCCCGGCCCCGGTTACCCGTGTTGACCCCCAGCTTCAAAGAGGAGAAGAAGGATATCCATGCTTGAAGTCAACGATTTTAATGCGGTTCGCATCTCCCTGGCCTCGCCGGAGCAGATCCGGAGCTGGTCTTACGGGGAGGTGACCAAGCCGGAGACCATAAACTATCGGACCCTGAAGCCGGAGCGGGATGGTCTCTTCTGCGAGCGCATCTTCGGCCCCACCAAGGACTTCGAGTGCTACTGCGGCAAGTATAAGAAGGTGCGCTACAAGGGTATCATCTGCGACAAGTGCGGCGTGGAGGTAGCCCGGGCCAAGGTGCGCCGGGAGCGCATGGGCCACATCGAGCTGGCTGCCCCGGTAAGCCATATCTGGTTTGCTAAGGGAACCCCCAGCCGCCTGGGTCTGCTCCTCGACCTGTCCCCCCGCAGCCTGGAGCGGGTCCTCTACTTCGCCCAGCGCATCGTGACCGCAGTGGACGAGGAAGCCCGCCAGCGGGCCATTGAGGGCCTCAGGCAGGAATACGCCTCAAAGATAGAGGTGGCGGCCCAGCAGACCGAGGCCAGGGTAGCCGAGCTGGAGCACCTCCTGGCCGAGGGCGGCCACGAAAGCCCGGAGGCCATCATGGCCGAAATCAACCTGCTCCGGCGTCACCTGGCTGAGGAAAGGGCCAGGCTCGAAGAGGAACTGGACAACCAGGTGGCCGAAGTGGAGGACATCCGCCCCCTCATGCTGCTCAGCGAGAACCGGTACCGGGAGTTACAGGAGCGTTACGGCAATGTCTTCGAGGCTGCCATGGGGGCGGAGGCTATCCTGACTATCCTCAAGAACCTGGACCTGGACAGCCTCCGTGGCGAGCTGCTCTCGGAGATCCGCTCCAGCTCGGGGCAGCGTCGCAAGAAGGCCAGCAAACGGCTGAGGGTGGTGGAGGCCTTTCGTCGCAGCGGCAACAAGCCGGAGTGGATGATCCTCACCGTCCTGCCGGTGCTGCCCCCCGAGCTTCGGCCCATGGTGCAATTGGACGGGGGGCGCTTTGCCACCAGCGACCTCAATGACCTATATCGGAGGGTCATCAACCGCAATAATCGGCTGCGCCGTCTTCTGGAGTTGGGCGCCCCCGAGGTGATCATCCGCAATGAAAAGCGGATGTTGCAGGAGGCGGTAGATTCCCTCATCGACAACGGCCGTCGGGGGCGGGCGGTATCCACCGGGGGCAACCATCGCCTCAAGTCCCTATCTGACATGCTCCGGGGCAAGCAGGGCCGCTTCCGCCAGAACCTTCTGGGCAAGCGGGTGGACTACAGCGGCCGCTCTGTGATCGTGGCCGGACCGGAGCTGAAATTGTATCAGTGCGGCCTGCCCAAACGCATGGCCTTAGAGCTATTCAAGCCCTTCATCATGCGTCGCCTGGTGCAGCAGGGCCTGGCCCACAACATCAAGAGCGCCCGCCGCCAGGTAGAGCGAGCCCGAGGCGAGGTCTGGGATATTCTGGAGGAGGTGATCCGGGAGCGGCCGGTGCTCCTGAACCGAGCCCCCACCCTCCACCGCCTCAGCATCCAGGCCTTCGAGCCGGTGCTCATCGAGGGCAGCGCTATCCAGATCCACCCCCTGGTCTGTGCCGCCTTCAATGCCGACTTCGATGGCGACCAGATGGCGGTGCATGTGCCCCTGTCCCAGAAGGCGGTACAGGAGGCCCGGGAGGTCATGCTCAGCGCCCATAATATGCTCCTGCCCAGCAGCGGGGAACCGGTGGTGGCGCCCACCCTGGACATCGTGCTGGGCTGCTACTACCTGACCACCTTTCAGCCCGGGGCCAAGGGGGAGGGGCTGCGCTTCAGCAGCTTCCAGGAGGCGGAGCTGGCCTATGAGCTGGGGCATGTTGACCTCCGGGCCGAGATCGAGGCCCGAAGCCCCCAAGGGGAGAGGTTGCGCACCAGCATTGGCCGCATCATCTTTAACCAGGTGCTGCCCCCCGAGCTGGGCTTCGTCAATGAGGTGGTGGACAAATCGGTGCTGAAGAGGCTGGTGACGGATTGCTACAATCGCCTGGGCAGCCAGGGGACAGCCACAGTCCTAGACAACCTCAAACAGTTGGGCTTCAAATATGCCACCAGGTCGGGCATCACCATAGCTATGAGGGACATCGAGATCCCGGAGACCAAGGCCAAACTCCTGGCCGAGGCCGAGGAGAAGATCGCCGTCATCGAGTCCCAGTATCGCCGGGGCCTCATCACCGAGGAGGAGCGCTATAACAGCGCCGTTCAGGTGTGGACGGATGCCACCGAGAAGATGACCAATATCATCGCCCAGGCCCTGCCCCGCTATGGGGGCGTCTACCTGATGGCCACCGCCGGGGCCAAAGGCAATATCACTCAGATCCGACAGATGGCGGGGATGAGGGGCCTGATGACCGACCCCTCAGGGATGATCATCGACTTCCCCATCAAGACCAGCTTCCGGGAGGGGCTCACAGTACTGGATTACTTCATATCCACCCATGGCGCCCGCAAGGGCCTGGCAGATACGGCGCTCAGGACCTCCGACAGCGGCTACCTCACCCGCCGCCTCATCGACATCTCCCAGGACGTTATCGTCCTCCACGACGACTGTGGCACCACCGAGGGGATTTGGCTGACGGAGACCGAGGAAAAGGGGCTTTTGCCGCCGCTGGCAGAGCGGCTGGTGGGGCGGATGGCGGCAGCCCCCGTCACCCACCCCGAGACCGGGGAGGTGATAGTAGACCACAACCAGGAGATCGATGAGGCGGCGGCCAAGCAGATCGTGGAGGCGGGCATCACTCAGGTCTATGTGCGCTCCCCCCTGGGCTGCCAGGCACGGCGGGGGGTGTGCCAGATGTGCTACGGGCGCGACCTGGCCCGCGGCCACCTAGTAGACAAGGGCACCGCCGTGGGCATCATCGCCGCCCAGAGCATCGGCGAGCCCGGTACCCAGCTCACCATGCGCACCTTCCACACCGGGGGCGTGGTGGGGCTGGACATCACCAGCGGTCTGCCCCGGGTGGAGGAACTCTTCGAGGCCCGGGCGCCCCGGGGCCAGGCTATCCTCTCCGAGATCGACGGTGTGGCCACGATAGTAGAGACGGAGGAGAGCCGCCGCATTCGGGTGACCAGCTCCGAGGTCTACCGGGACGAGTATGTTCTGCCCCCGGGCTGGAAGCCCCTGGTTGAGCACAATGAGTGGGTAGAGGTGGGACAGCCTCTGGCTCAAAGCGTCCCGGAGACAGCAGCAGATGCGGAGGGGGCAATGATAGCGGCCCCGCCCCTGATAGCCCGGGTTAGTGGACAGGTCAGCAGGGACGGCAACCGCCTCTACATCAGCTATGAAGAGCATGAGGAACAGGAATACCAGGTACCACCCACCGCCAGCATTTGCATCCAGTCGGGGGACAGGGTAAAGGCCGGCGACCAGCTTACCGATGGCCACCCTAACCCCCAGGATATCCTGCGCATCAAGGGGCGGCAGGAGGTGCAGCGCCACTTGGTGGACGAGGTGCAGAAGGTGTACCGCTCCCAGGGCGTGTCCATCAACGATAAGCACATCGAGATCATCGTGCGCCAGATGCTGACCAAGGTCAAGGTGGAGTCCTCCGGGGATACTGAACTCCTGCCCGGCCAGCTGGTGGACCGCTTCGAATATGAGGACATCAATGCCAAGGTGCTGGCTGAAGGCGGCGAGCCGGCCACAGCCCAGACGGTGCTGCTGGGCATTACCCGGGCCTCCCTCAATACCGAGAGTTGGCTGGCAGCGGCCTCCTTCCAGGAGACCACCCGGGTGCTCACCGAGGCCGCTACCGTGGGCAAGGTGGACAAGCTCCTGGGGCTCAAGGAGAACGTTATCATCGGCAAGCTGATCCCGGCCCGCTCCATACCCGTGGAAAAGGTGCCGGCCCTGCCCAGCGCCAAAGCCACAGAGGCTTCATCCTGGCTTGAGACACAGGCCTTATCTGGTGTCGAGTCCCTATCTGGCAGCCAGGGGTTGCCGGAACCGGGGGCAGAGCCGGGGCCCTGGGAAGAAGAGCCCGAGGAACAGGAATAGCCCTTAAGAAGCCCCCGCCGGGAGGCGGGGGCTTCTTAAGGGCTATTCCTTTACAGGCAGACTATTGATCAGGGCGGCGATATAGCCAGCGCCGAAACCGTTATCGATATTGACCACAGCCACCCCAGCGGCACAGCTATTGAGCATGGCCAGAAGGGGTGCTATTCCCTGGAAGCTGGCGCCGTAGCCGATGCTGGTAGGCACTGCGATGACGGGTGCCGACACCAGGCCGCTGACCACGCTGGGCAAGGCGCCCTCCATCCCCGCCACCACCACCAGCACCCGGGCCTGGCGCAGTCGGGGCAGGTTATCCAGAAGGCGATGGATGCCAGCCACCCCGATATCGTAGCTGCGCTCCACCTGGCTGCCCATAAGCTCGGCGGTGATGGCCGCCTCCTCAGCGACGGGGATGTCGGCGGTGCCCCCGCTCACCACCATCACCCCTGGCTTCAGGGACACACCCTTGAGCCTGTCGAGGGTGATGGCCCGGGCATCGGGGTGATAAACGGCATCGGGCAGCCTCTCCCTCACCAGCTCATAACAGTCGGCATCCACCTTGGTGATGAGCAAGCGCTGGCTCTGGGCAGCCAGCTTCTGAGCGATGGCAGCTATTTGCTCCGGGCTTTTGCCCTGCCCCAGCACCACCTCCGGGAAGCCGCGACGGAGCTCCCGGTGGTGATCCAGCTTGGCAAAGCCCAGGTCCTCATAAGGCAGCAGGGCCAGCCTGCGGGCTGCCTCCTGGGAGCTGAGCTGGCCCGCTTTTACGGCCTCCAAGATTTCGGTCAACTTTTGGGAATCTATGTCCTTCTCCCCCAGCAGTTTGCCCTGATTATAGCATCGCCTTTGGCGTAGGACAACTGAATCCCAGCAGGTAGCAGGAGGCGGCTTGTGGTATAATGCCCCAGGTCGAAAAAATGGGGACGCTGTATCTGGTGGCCACACCTATAGGCAACCTGGAGGACATGACCGGGCGCGCCCAGCGCATCCTGAGGCAGGTGAATCTCATCGCCGCCGAGGATACGCAGCACACTCGGAAGTTGCTCACCGCCTTTGATATCCGAACCCCCCTCACCAGCTATCACGAGCATAACAAGCTGAATAAGCTGGGCTACTTGCTCAAGCAACTGCAAACGGGGGATGTGGCCCTGGTCTCCGAGGCGGGCATGCCCGGCATCAGCGACCCAGGCTACGAGCTGGTGGTGGCGGCGGAACAGGGCATCCCGGTGGTGCCCATCCCCGGCGCCTCCAGCATCGTGGCCGCCCTGGCGGTATCGGGGCTGCCCACCGACAAGTTCCTGTACCTGGGCTTCCTGCCCCGGCAACGGGGCCAGAGACAGCGCCTGCTCCGCTCAGTAGCCCAGCAGCCTTACACCCTGATGGCTCTGGAGACCCCCCACCGCCTTCGCCCCGCCTTGGAGGACATGATGGAAATCCTGGGGGATAGACGGCTGGCCGCCTGTCGCGAGCTGACCAAGCTCCACGAGGAGATCTTCCGGGGAACGGTATCCCAAGCCCTGGCTCACTTCCAGGAGCCAAGGGGAGAATTCACGCTAGTAATTGAGGGATACCGGGGCAGGCCTGAGGTAGACCCCCAGGTCGAAAAAGAGATACGCTGGCTCAAGGGGCAGGGGGTGGGGGCCAGGGCGGCGGTGGCCTATTTGGCCGACAAGACCGGCCTGTCCAAGAAGCAGCTCTACCGGACTTGGGTGGAGATGGGGGAAAGATGAATGCCCCGGGACGGGATTATCAGCTAAGAGAGCCCCGCCCTTGAGTTCCCTTCCTCCGCCATTTATGGTACAATGAATGGAATCTGTGAAAGAGGCTTATATCATTGAGTGAGCGGATTCTGGTGGCCGCGGCTTGGCCCTATGCTAATGGCTACCTCCATCTAGGCCATATCGCTGGCTGCTATCTGCCGGCGGACATCTTCGCCCGCTACCACCGGCTCAAGGGCAACCAGGTGCTCATGGTCTCGGGCAGCGACCAGCATGGCACCCCCATAGTCCTGCAAGCCGAGAAGGAAGGCAAGACGCCCCAGGAGCTGACCCAGTTCTACCATCAGGGCTTCCTGGAGTCCTGGCAGAGGCTGGGCATTTCCTTTGACCTGTTCACCACCACCGGCACTGCCAATCACGCTCGGGTCACCCATGATATGTTCCTCAAGCTGCGGGAAAAGGGCTATATCTACGAAGACACCATGCCCCAGCCCTTCTGCCCCCGCTGCCGACGCTTTCTCCCCGACCGCTATGTGGAGGGGACCTGCCCCTTTTGCAGCTCCCCCCAGGCCCGGGGCGACCAGTGCGACAACTGTGCCAAGCCCCTGAACCCGGAGGACCTCATCCAGCCCCGCTGTCGCGTCTGCGGCGCCCCTCCCCAGATAAAACAGTCGCGGCACTTCTTCCTGCGCCTCAGCGCCTTCAGCGACCGGCTCCTGGACTGGTTAAAGGATAAGACCTACTGGCGGCAGAACGTGCTCAACTTCACCCAGCGCTATATCGAGGAGGGGCTCAAGGATCGGGCCATCACCCGGGATATCGAGTGGGGGGTCTCCGTGCCCGTGTCAGGCTGGGAGGATAAACGCATCTATGTCTGGTTTGAGGCGGTCATCGGCTATTTCTCAGCCAGCCAGGAGTGGGCCCAGATTCAGGGACAGGACTGGCACCCCTTCTGGACGCCGGGGGAGGCGAAGATCTACCACTTCATCGGCAAGGATAACATCCCCTTTCATACCATCATCTGGCCGGCCATGCTCATGGGCTACGGGGGGCTGGCCCTCCCCTACGATGTCCCCGCCAATGAATTCCTGACCATCGAGGGTCAAAAGCTGTCCACCAGCCTCAACTGGGCGGTATGGCTGCCCGACTATTTGGAGCGCTACGACCCCGACCCCCTGCGCTATTATCTGTCGGCCAATATGCCCGAGACCGGCGATGCCGACTTCTCGTGGCGGGAGTTCTGGCGCCGCAACAACGATGAGCTGGTGGCCACCTATGGCAACCTGGTGCATCGGGTGCTCACCTTCACCTATAAGCACTTCGATGGCGCAGTGCCCTCGCCGGGCGAGCTGGATGCGCAGAGCAATGCCCTGTTGCGGAAGGCAGAGGATAGCTTGGCCGCCGTCGACGGGCTGCTGGGCCAGTGCCGTTTTCGGGAGGCCATTCGGGCAGCCATGGGCCTGGCCCAGGAGGCCAACCGCTATCTGGAGGAGAAATCCCCATGGAAGGCCATCTCCCAGGGCAAAGAGGCGGTGGCCACCTCTTTATATACCGCCATCAGTGCCATCTCCTGCCTCAAGACCGCCTTCTATCCCTTCCTCCCCTTCAGCAGCCAGAAGCTGCACCGCTTGCTGGGCTTTGCCGGCGAGGTGGTGGAGGCGGGGTGGCGAATGGTCCCACCACCCCCCGGTCAGAGGCTGGCCCGGCCTGAGCCCCTGTTTGCCAAGCTAGATGAGCGCATTGTGGCCGAAGAGACCAGCCGCCTGGGGACAAGCTGATGCCGCCAGCCCGGTGGCGGAAAAGGTAGCCCGATGGAGAGTGGGCAGGTGCAGACGAGCACCATTTACCAGCCCGTCCAGGAGGATTTACTCCAAGTAGAGGAGTGCCTGAGGCAGGTGGGGGAGGTGGCCCAGCCCTACTTGGCGGGACCCCTGAAGCACATCCTGGCCCGATCGGGCAAGCGCCTCCGCCCCGCGCTCTGCCTCTTGGTGGGAAAATGCTACGATTATAACCTGGAAGTGCTGGTCCCGGTGGCCACTGGGGTGGAACTGCTGCATACCGCCACCCTGGTCCACGACGACTCAGTGGATAATGCCTTGGTGCGCCGGGGGGTGCCCACCATAAATAGCCTGTGGGGCTCCGGGGTGGCGGTGCTGGTGGGGGACTACCTTTTCGCCAAGGCGGCCAGCCTGGTCTCCGCGGTCAAGATCCCCCGGGTGATGAGCCTGTTCGCCCAAACCCTGATGGCCATCAGCAGCGGCGAACTCGCCCAGAACTTCGCCGCCTTCAATGTGAGCATCAGTCGCCACCAGTACTTTGAGAGGATTGGCCAGAAGACGGCCTCCCTGTTCGCCCTGGCCACCGAGGCCGGGGCTGTGGTCAGCCAGGCCCCCGAGGCGGACATAAAGGCCTTCCGCGACTATGGCTACAGCCTGGGGCTGGCCTTCCAGATCATAGACGACATCCTGGACTATACCGGTCAGGAGACGGAGCTGGGCAAGCCCACGGGCAATGACCTCAGCCAGGGCACCATCACCCTGCCCGCCATCATCTTTGGGGAGAGCCATCCCCAGCCCAATCCCGTGACCGCCTTTGTGGAGCACCGGGACGACCAAGCCTATTTGGAGCGGGCTGTGGCGGCGGTTTGCCACCCCGCCATAATCGAGAAATGCTATGCCATCGCCGGGAGTTTCTGCTCCCAGGCCTGCGCCGCCCTGCCCCCCATCCCCGCCCCGGTGAGGCACAGCCTGGTGGAGCTGTGTCACCTGGTGCTGAAGCGGCAAAAATAGCCCAGGCTAAAATTCGCTTTCCTCTTCGCCCCAGGCCCCAGGACCGATGAGGGGCACAAAACGGCACGCCCCCAGGTTGGCCTGGAGCTCCTTGCCCTGGCGTTTAACCACCTTGAGCAGTTCCTGCTCCCAGCGAGAGCCCACGGGGATGACCAGCCTGCCCCCCTCGGCCAACTGTTCCATCAGCTCCGACGGGACCCGGCGGGCAGCAGCGGTTACCATTATGGCATCGTAGGGGGCACCTGGGGGCCAGCCCAGATGGGCACCGGCCAGGTGAACCTCCACATTGCGGTAGCCCAACTCCTCCAAGACCCGGCGGGCATTATCCGCCAGGGGGGAGATACGCTCCACGGTGACCACATAGGCTGCCAGCTCGGCCAAGATGGCCGCCTGATAGCCGCTGCCCGTGCCCAATTCCAGTACCCTCTCCCCGCCACCCAGCTCCAGGGCCTCAGTCATCAGCGCCACAATATAGGGCTGGGAGATGGTCTGCCCCCAGCCTATAGGCAAGGGGCGGTCTTCATAAGCCAGGCTGTGGCATTCGCGAGGCACAAAGCGCTCCCGCGGGATTTTGGCCATGGCATCAAGCACCCGCTGATCCCTGATCTCGGAGCTGAGGTGCTTTATCAGTTGGGCGCGAGCAGCTGCCAAGTCCACCACAAGCCTGCTTGGGAAGGGATCAGCGCAATACCAAGCTCAGTACTACCAACAGCACCAAGACTATGCCAGCCAGGATGACTATCCGCTTCAGGTCCCCCGGCACATAGCTTAGGTCGAATCCCGGTGGCCCCTTTCGAGACGCCGGGAGCGAGGTCTTTGGCAAGGAGGCGCTCGCTGCCACCCCCTCCTTGGGCCTAGGCTGGGGGGCTGGGCGGCGCATCTTTTTCCGGGCGCGGCGCCGATGGGATGGCTTCTTAGGCATTGGCCCTGCCTCCGTACTTGCGCTCCAGGTTAGCCAGTCGAGCTACCTGGGCCGCCTCCTCGCCCTGGCCGAAGGGAGTGGATTGCCAGGCCTCCATTATCTCCTCGGCCACAGCCTCTGAGGTGAGGCGCAGGCTCATCACCAGCACATTAGCGTGGTTCCAGCGCCTGGCTCCCTGGGCCGTGGCCGCATCGGGGCACAGGGCAGCCCTCACCCCAGGCACCTTGTTGGCAGCGATGCTGACCCCGGTGCCCGTCCAGCAAAAGACTATCCCCTCCTGGCACTCCCCCAGAGCCACCTTCCGGGCCACCTCCTCGCCCACCTCGGGCCAGTCCTGAGGCTGCCCGGCCAGAGCCCCACATAACTCCAGCTGGTGGCCCTGGGCCCTCAGCTTTTCCACCACGAAATCGGTGAGGTGGGTCCGCTCGTCGCTGCCCACTGCTAGCCTCATCTACTCCTCCGCCCGGGGGTGGGCTGCGTCATAGGCCCGGCGCATCTGCTCGCTGGTGAGGCGGGTATAGACCTGGGTGGTGGAGATGTTGGCATGACCTAATAGCTCCTGCACCGAGCGCAGGTCGGCGCCACCGCTGAGCATATGGGTGGCGAAGCTATGTCTCAGGGTATGGGGGGTAACCTCGTCCTTGAGGCCTGCCGCCTCGGCATAGCGTTTCAGGATGCCCCAGAAGCCCTGTCGGGTAAGGCGACCGCCTTTGGGGTTGATAAACAGGGCCCGCTCCAGCTGGCTATGCACCAATTGGGGGCGGACCTGGGTAATGTATTCCCGCAGCACCCGCACCGCATACTCATGAATGGGTATTATCCGCTCCTTGGAGCCCTTGCCCAGACAGCGCACATAGCCATGCTCCAGATCGACGCTGTTCACATCCAAGGACACCAGCTCGCTCACCCGCATGCCGCTGGCATAGAGGAGCTCCAGCATGGCTCGGTCCCGCCTGGCCTCAGGCGTATCCAGCTTGGCAGGCTGCTCCAGTAGCCGACGCACCTTGGAGATGGAGATGGGCTTGGGCAGTGCCTTGCCCACCTTGGGCGCCTCCAGGCTCTCCAGGGGGTTGCTCTTGAGCTTGCCCTCCTCTACCAGGAAGGAGAAGAAGGACTTGATGGCGGCCACCTTGCGGGCCACCGAGGTATTGGCATAGGCCCTCTCCCTCAGGTCCAGGATATAGCTGAGAAGGAGCTGCTGGGCCTCCCCCGACCACTCCCCAACCGACCCCTGGGGACCGAGCTGCGTTTCCACAAAATCCGCCAGCCGATAGAGGTCATTGCGGTAGGCAGCCAGGGTGTTTGGGGAGTAGCCCTTCTCCACCGCCAAGTAATTGAGGAAGCTTTCCACCTCCTGTCTCATCGGCCACACCTCCCCGGCTCGGGCTGGACATATTTTAACATAAACCGGGGCCGAAATTCAGCCATCTTGGGGCCTTTATGATTGATTTTAGAAATGTGCTACAATTAGCCATGGATGGAGTCAGAACGTCTCAAGGAGCAGCTCAATGCCCTGCCTGCCCAGCCCGGGGTTTATCTGCTCCGCGACCAGGGGGGCAATGTCCTTTATGTGGGCAAGGCGGCCAGCCTGCGCCACCGGGTCCGCTCCCACTTCGGCCCCGGCCCGGCCCTCACCCCTAAGCTGGAGCGGATGAGGGCCCGGGTCCATGACCTCGATTTTATAGTCACCGACTCAGAGCAGGAAGCGGTCATCCTGGAGTGCAACCTCATCAAGCGACACCGCCCCCGCTATAATGTCCGCCTCAAGGACGACAAAAGCTACCCTTACCTGAAGATAAGCCTTAATGAGCAGTGGCCCCGGGTCTATGTCACCCGCCGCGTTGAGCCGGACGGCAGCTGCTATTTTGGGCCCTTCGCCAGCGCCGGCTCGGTGCGCCAGACCCTGAGCCTGGTGCGCCGGCTGTTCCCCTTCCGCACCTGCCGCCGGCCCATCACCGCCCCAACCCGGCCCTGTCTGGAGTATCACATCAAGCGCTGCCTGGGCCCCTGCCTCGGCACCGTGAGCCCAAAGGATTACGCCCAAGTGATAAGGCAGGTCATCATGTTCTTGGAGGGAAAGCAGGAGGCGGTGGTCAAGGGGCTACGCCGCCGGATGGAGGCCGCCGCCCGGAGGCTGGACTTCGAGCAGGCGGCCATGCTGCGGGACCAGCTCCAAGCCGTGGAGCGCACCATCGAGCGCCAGAAGATAACCTCCCCGGGGCGGGGGGAGCTGGATGTGATAGCCCTGGCCCGGGCCGGTGATGTGGCCTGCGTGGAGGTCTTCTTCATCCGCCATGGCAAGCTCCTGGGCAGGGAGGAGTTCATCCTGGAGGGCACCCAGGATGAGACGCCTGAGCAGGTTATGACCAGCTTCGTCAAGCAGTACTACGCCACCGCCCTCAAGATNCCCCCCCTGGTGCTGCTCCAGCATGAGGTGGAGGAGCCCCGCCTCCTGGCCCACTGGCTGGCCCAGAGGCGGGGGGGCAAGGTGAGCCTGGGCGTGCCCCGGCGGGGGGAGAAGCGGCAACTGGTGGATATGGTGGCCGAGAATGCCCGCCAGGGCTTGGAACTCCGCCGGGTGAAGCAACTATCCGACTCTGAGGCCCTGGCCACAGCCCTGGTCCAGCTCAAGGAGGCCCTGGCCCTGCCCAGTTTGCCCAACCGCGTGGAGTGCTATGACATCTCCGATATCAGGGGCACCTCGGCGGTGGGCAGCATGGTGGTCTTCCAGGAGGGCCGCCCCAAGCCCGCCCACTACCGCCGCTTCCGCATCAAGACGGTGGACGGCGCCGACGACTGCGCCATGCTGGGGGAGGTGCTGCGGCGACGCTTCAAGAGGGGCACCACCTCAGCCGAAGAGGGCTGGGGCATAACGCCCGACCTGTTGTTGGTCGACGGCGGCAAGGGCCAGCTCAACGCTGCCCTGGAGGCGATGCGGGAGCAGGGGGCAGACTCAGTGCCCGCTGCCAGCCTGGCCAAGGAATACGAGGAGGTCTACCTGCCCGGCAGGGCGGAACCAGTGCGTCTCCCCAGCAACTCCCCGGCCCTCTACCTGTTGCAGCGGATTCGGGACGAGGCCCACCGCTTCGCTTGGGGCTACCACCAGCGGATGCGTCGCACCCAGGGAATGGCCTCCGCCCTGGACTCCGTCCCCGGCATCGGCCCCAAGCGGAAGCGAGCCCTGCTGCGACACTTCGGCTCCATAGGGGCTATCAGAGAGGCCTCCGTGGAGGAGCTGGCATCGGTGACCGGCATGACCCCCCAGGTGGCAGCCAGGGTGAAGGAGTATTTGTAGAGGAGGAGCGAATGAAGGGCAAGCTGGGCATGGGCAAGCTCCGGGGCCTCCAGCAACTGGCCTCGGAGGACGGCATCTTCGCCATATGCGCCATGGACCACCGCAGCTCCCTGCATCGGATGATCCAGGAGGCGGGGGTGGCCAATGTTAGCTATGAGGATATGGTGCAGCGCAAGCTGGAGCTGTGCTCCACCTTGGCGCCCCACGCCAGCGCCGTCCTCCTCGACCCAGAATATGGGATAGCCCCCTGCATTGCCCGCCATGTCCTGCCCGGGGGCACCGGCCTTCTGGTCAGCATCGAGGCCACGGGGTATGGGGGGAGCAGGGAAAGCCGCCTGACCACCCTGTTGGAGGGCTGGAGCGTGGAGAAGATCAAGCGTCTGGGCGCTTCCGGGGTGAAGATGCTGGTCTACTACCACCCCGACCTGGCAGAGGTGGCCCAACGCCAGCGGGATACGGTGAGCGAGGTGGCCCAAGATTGCCTCAAATACGACATTCCCTTCGTGGTGGAGCCCCTGAGCTACCCCATCGAGGCTGAGGCCAAGACCGCCCCCCAGTTCGCCACCCGCAAGCCCCAGATCGTCATCGACACCGCTCGCCAGATCACGGGGCTGCCCATAGACATCCTCAAGGCGGAGTTCCCCGCCGATTTCCGCTACATCTCCGACGAAGGCCAATTGCTCGACCTGTGCCACAAGCTAGACCAGGCTTCCCGGGTGCCCTGGGTCCTCCTCAGCGCCGGGGTCAGCTACGAAGCCTTCTGCACCGAGGTGAAGATCGCCTGTCAGGCCGGCGCCTCGGGATTCTTGGCCGGCCGCGCCCTGTGGCAGGAGGCTTTAAGCATCGCGGATGCCCGAGACAGGCTCAAATTCCTATCCACCACCGTGGTGGACCGGCTCAACAGGCTCAAGGACATAGCCACTAAATACGCCACCCCCTGGCAGAGAAGGCTGAACTTGGAGACGCCGCCCGCTATCCCCGAGAATTGGTATGGCTTGTACTGAGAGGGCACCATGATCGCCACTCTCACCCTGAATCCCAGCCTGGATAAGACCGTGGCCGTCAAGGGCATGGTGGTGGGCGATGTCAATCGCTGGAAGAGCTACCGGCGGGACCCGGGGGGCAAGGGCATCAACGTGTCGCGAGCCCTGCACAACCTGGGTTACGATACTGTGGCCTATGGCTTCGTGGGTGGCCACGACGGCCGCATACTGGAGGACCTCTTGAGGGCGGAGGGGGTGAGATATGATTTCACCCCCACCGCCAACGAGATCCGGAGCAATTTTATCATCACCGACCTCAAGACCGGGGCCCAGACCAGGCTCAATGGCCCGGGCCCCGTCATCGGGAAACAGGAGCTGGAGCAACTGAGGCAAAAGATCCGGGGCATCGAGCCGGCGCCCCGGTTCCTGGTGCTGGCGGGCAGCGTCCCCCCCAGGGTGCCCACCGATATCTATGCCCAGATCATCCAAGAGGCCAAGGCCAGGGGCATCAGGACCGCCCTGGACTCGGACGAGGAATGGCTCAGGCTGGGCCTCCAGGCCAAACCCGATTTCATCAAACCCAACCTCAGGGAGACGGAAGGGCTCCTGGGAATCAGGCTAACCTCGGAGGGAGATATTGTGGAGGCCCTGCGCAGGCTATTGGCCATGGGCATCCATATGGCGGCCATCTCCATGGGCAGGGAAGGCCTCATAGCCGCCCGGGGCGACCAGATGGTCAAAGCCATCCCGCCCCAGGTGCCGGTGAGGAGCACAGTAGGGGCTGGCGACTCGGCGGTGGCCGGTTTTTTGATAAGTATGATGGAGTCGAAGCCCCTGGCCGAGGCCTGCCGGCTGGCCTGCGCCGCCGGCGCCGCCACCGTGCTTACGCCGGGCAACCAGATGTGCCTGCTGGAAGACGTGCAGGAGCTGCTGCCCCTGGTCAGGGTTGAGGAGATCGCCCCTTAGGCACGTCCCGCCGATATGTGACCAACCTGCGGAGCCCGCCCATTTCCCCAAGGAAGCCCCTCAGGGTCTGGGCATTCCTCACGGCAAAGGCCTCGGCATCGTTATTGAAGTAGATATAAACTTTCCTGGCGTCCAGGCCCTGGATCCGCTCTGCCCACCCGGCCAGCTCCTCCTCGGAGTAGCAGCTCCAGTAAAGCCCGGTGCTGCCGTGGAAGCGGATGTAGGCGAAGTCGGCGGTGGCCACCACGGGGCAGGACAGCCCCGGCATATCGAAGACGCAGAAGCCGGCATTATGCCGCCTCAGGATATCCATGACCTGGGGGCAGAGCCAGGACTCATGGCGGAACTCGAAGACGTGCTCCAGCCCCTGAGGAAGGCCACTCAAAAACTCCTCCAGGACCTCGTCCTTGCGATGCATATTGGGGGGGAGCTGGTAGAGGAGGGGGCCTAGCTTATCCTCCAAGAGTCGGACTCGGCTCAGAAAGTTGGCCAGGGCTGTGTCCACATTGCGCAGCTTCCTCAGGTGGGTGATGAGCCGGCTTACCTTGACCGCGAAACGAAACCCCGGGGGCGAGGACTCCCGCCAGTTGATGAAGGCCGCCTCCGAGGGGAGCTGGTAGAAGCTGTTGTTGAGCTCCACCGTGTCGAAATGCTGGGAGTAGTGTTCCAGCCAGCGGGGTTTGGGCAGCCCAGGGGGGTAGAACCGCTCCCGCCAGTGGTCGTAGTGCCAGCCCGAGGTTCCAATGTGGTATTCCACCATTATGCCTCACCCCCAGCCCCGAGAATAAGGTTTCCTCTAAATCTGTCTGGTAGGGGCCGCCTTGGACGGCTCCCCGGGCTCGATGGGGGGATACTTGGCCCAACCCTTGGCCTCGATCACCTCTTGAGGGAGCACCTCTCCCCTGGCGGCATAGATATCCCGGGCCATCTTGGCTATGGACAGGATATGGGGCTCCACGCCATCCTTGACCATGGCCTTTCTGCCCACCTTCATCATGCGGGCCACCTCGGCCACCCTCCAGGCCAAGTCTCGCCCCCCCTTCAGACCCCACTCGTCCTGCAAAATGAGGTGGTGATCAGCGCCTACCCCCTGCCCGCTGCCGCCCAGACTGGACACCGCCCCGGCGCCGAAATAGGCGCCGGCATGGTGTACGCCCACGGGGATCATCTCCAGCACGTACATGCTGTTCAGGATACTGAGGAGGGTGGTCTCGATGCCGCCATGACGGTGCCAGGCCACAGCCAGGGCCCCACCCACCTTGTTCTTCATCACGCCGCGGTGCCGCCCGAAGGAAAAGGCCCTCAACCTGTCCAGGATGGCTGCCATCTTAGCACAAACCCTGGCCAGATAGACAGGTGAGGCGAAGAGGATGGCATCGGCCTCGATGACCTTGGGATATATCTCGGTCATCCCGTCGTTTTTGGAGCAGTATCTGCCGGGATAGGACTTGAACATACACCAATTGTCCTGATCGCAGTCCCTGATCTCCAGGTCGGCGGCGATGACTATGTCAGTGTCCACAAAGCCCAAACGCTCAGCCGCCTGAAGCGACTCCCTGAGAAAGATCTCGGTATTTCCCCCTTTAAAGGGGCTGGCGCAAATACCCAGCATCTTGATCCTTTCCGTCACCAGTGGCCTCCTTTCTCGCCCGGGGAATTCCGGCTAGCTCTCCTCTCCCTCTTCCTCGGCGGGTTGCTCCGCCTCGGGCTTAGCCACCACCTCCTCCACCCCCCGCCGACGGGCTACCTTTACCACCACCGTCTCAGGGTCGGCACGAACTGCGATCCCCTTGGCCACAGGCAGGTCCCTGACGTGGATGGCCTGGTCGATCTCCTCCAGCCCCGACAGGTCTACCTCGATGTGGTGGGGGAGGTCGCCGGGCAGCCCCTCGATCTCCACGGTGTTGATATTGTGGACAAGCATAGCCTGGGGGCCCTTGGCCGCTGGAGACTGGCCCACAAAGACCAGGGGCACCTCCACCCGGATGGGCTCGTCCATCCGCACCTGGTAGAAGTCCACATGGAGCAACCCGCCGCTCAGGGGGTGGCGCTGCACCCCCCTTATAAAGACGGGGCGGGCGCTGCCGCCATCTATCCTCAGCGAGATCAGGCTGGACAGTCCAGCCCGGGCCAGGAGCCGCCGCAAAGCCTCGGCGGGCACCTGTAATGGCATGGAGGCTATGCCATGCCCATAGAGGTTGGCCGGGATGAGCCCCGCTCGCCTCAGGGATCTCACCTTTTTGCCCAGCACCTGCCGGCTCTGGGCTTCCACAACCGGTCTCTCCATGAGATGTCCGCTCCTCGGAGGATAAGTGAATGGACTCCAGGGTTGATAACGTTAGCAGAGCCAGGGGCAAAAGTCAAATCTTCCGCGGGGGGCATTTCCTTGGGGGGCCATTGGCGATATAATAGCGGAGACTGAGACAAAAGTCAGGAGGCAGAGATGTTTTACGATTTCCCACGGGATTTCAGGGAGCGAGAGGTGGCGCCCGGGGTAGTGCTGCGGCTGGTCTGGGGGGAGCGGATAATGCTCTCCCACGCTAGCCTCCGGCCCCATAGCACCGTGTCCACCCATAGTCACCCCCATGAGCAGATGGGCATGGTCCTAGAGGGGGAGATAGAGCTTACCATCAGCGGCGAGACCAAGAAGCTGACTAAGGGGCAAATGTTTTTAGTCCCCCCCAATGCGGAGCACAGCGCCGTCATTGGCGAGCAGCCCACCGTGGTCCTGGACGTGTTCAGCCCGCCCCGCGAGGACTATAAATAGAATATCGCCTCAGGCGAGCAACGCCCGGGCGATGACCCAGCGCTGAATCTCCGAGGTCCCCTCGTAGATCTCGGTTATCTTGGCATCCCGATAAAAGCGCTCCAGAGGCAGATCCCTCATATACCCATAGC
>Ga0180909_165_pt1 | contig 26443 bp, 25 predicted proteins | sample Deesub1362A_J573_FD_124296 | JGI IMG/M metagenome (GOLD analysis project Ga0180909, IMG submission 124296) | Dehalococcoides sp. JdFR-54 | reverse complement strand
GGGCAGCGAGCGGCTGCGCATCGCCATAAACAAGGGCGTCTCCGACGATGATATTATGGCGGCGGCCACCTCCGCCTTCGAGAGCGGCCGGAGCAGCCTCAAGCTCTACTTCATGGTCGGCTTGCCCACGGAGAGCGCTGAGGATATTCAGGGGATAGCGGACATCGTCAATGGCATAGCCAGGCTGGGCAAGGGCTTCAGGAGGCAGCCCCGGCTCAGGGTCAGCCTCTCCGCCTTCGTGCCCAAGGCCCATACCCCCTTCCAGTGGCTGCCCCAGGCCGGGGAGGCAGAGCTGCGAACCAAGCTGGAGGCGGTGAGAAACGGGCTGCGGCGGGGCCCGGTGCAGGTCTCCTGGCAGGACCCCCAGGTCAGTTTGCTGGAGGCGGTCCTCTCCCGGGGCGACCGACGCCTAGGTCAGGTTCTGCTCCGCGCCTGGCATCTGGGCTGCCAGTTCGATGCCTGGAGCGAGCACTTCGACTATGCCCGATGGCTCAGGGCGTTTTCGGAGAGCGGCCTCGACCCGGCTTTTTATGCCCACCGGGAGCGGGCGCTGGACGAGGTTCTGCCCTGGTCTCATATAGATGTGGGGGTTAGCCCCGATTTCCTGAGGCGGGAATACAAGCGGGCCCTAAAGGGAGAGGAGACCCCCGACTGCCGCTGGGGGCCGTGCCAGGAGTGTGGCCTGCAACGGTGGGGGGTGGGCTGTGAGAGGGGGGCAGGCTAGCTTGGCCCAGCCACCAAAACAGCCCAGGCTTATCCACTGGATTATGGCGTCCCTGCTGTGCGGCGTGACTTTCTTGACATTAGCGTTATCCTGGGGATTTGCCTTCCGCTGGGAACGCTTTGATGGAGATGAGCCGCGACAATGGGTCAGGCTGGCCATGGAGCTGCCCGCCATATTCTTTTTCTTAATATCTGCCTCATTGGCAATAAGTCTGGTATATAGAAAGAGAAAGATGAGGAACGCCTCTTTGGTCTTGATCGGCGTCACCGCCCTGGCTATATTGATTACTTTCCTCTGTTTACGATATTTGTGAACCTTCTATCAGGGTTGGTTTATAAATCGGGCTACTATACACCATATCCAAGACCAGCGTTGACCAGCCGAAGTTCTTGGCGCTGCTCCCCTCTCCGCTATCGGAATCAAAATATTCGCAAAAGCCCTCTTTTCGGACCAACTGGTAGGTCTTCAGGGTTATCTCATCGGCTATGCGGCGGAGCCGGGGGCCATAGTCGGGGAAGCGCCCGGCCTGCTTTCGCAGCCCCTCCACGATGAACCAGTTGCTGTACACCCAGGTCTGGCGGCCCCGCCAGATGAGGTGGCGCCGCCCCCGCTCCTGGGGGGGCAGGGGGGTGGGCTCCGCTGGCACCGGGTAGGCGGGCCAGAAGCTGCCGGGGTCGGTCAGGTGCTCCTCCACCAGCCTCTCCACCACCCCGCGCTCGATCCTGTCCAGGAGGAGGGGCAAGAAGGTGGAGACGGTGGCCACCTTCAGGGGCTTATCCTGGCCATAGCGGGCGTCCAGGCTATAGAAGAGCCCGCTGGCTGGGTCATACATCTGGCTCAGGATGGCCCCCTCCGTCCGCTGCGCCATTTCCTGGAATAGGCGGGCATCGCCGCTACTGCCCACTACATCGAAAAGGCGGGATAGGGCGGCCAGGTTCCAGGCATAAACGCAGTTGAAGAGGAGGTCCTTGACCCGGAACAGGTTCCTGCCGCAGATGCGCCCCATATCCCAGTCCAGGAAGCGATGCCAGACCATGAGCCTCAACATGGGGCCGCACAATATGGGTTTGGCGGCGGAGGCGCCGTAGGCGGCGTCATACTCCCGGCTGCGGTCCTTGCCCGATTCGTAGGAGATGATGATCTCCACCAGCCCCCGGCCATCGCGATGGCGCACCCGATCCAGGTAAAGGTAGAAATCCCTGAGCCGGGGCAAGACCCCGTGCAAAAAGGAGACATCCCCGCTCCTATTATGGATAACCTCCACAGCTCGGGCTATGTTCGGCGGCTGGAGATAGGGCGAGATATGGGGGGAGGGCCTAAGCCAGCAGAACAGGTAACGATCCACCCAGTGCATCTGCCTCGGGTTTGTGATGACATGGGGGATAAAGCCATCGGGCTGCTGGGCGTAAAGGAGGCTCAGGATCTCGTGCTGGGCCAGCTCGGGGTCGATGAGGCTCAAGGTTATGGCATGGGCACAGGAATCCCAGAGCCACTGGTGGGGATAGATAACCTGCCAGGGCAGCCGGAGTTGCCACCATAGTCGCCACCACCGATGCAGCCACTTAGGCAGCTGCCTGGGGTAGTGGATGGGGGGGTCGAGGAAGGGCGCATGGTAGAGGCAGCGCTCCGTGGCCCTGTTCCATTTTCTGACCTCCTCCACCCGGTTTGCCTCAAATACCCCCTTGGCCTGGGCCAGCAACCATGGCCAGTCTATCTCAGGCAATTCTCGCCTCCGCGCCGGGCTCGCTGACCTTTAACACCAGGAGGGAGCCGGCCAAGAGATAGGCAACACACGTGACCAGCATCACCTGGTAGCCCATCCCGGCCCCCAGGCTGTTGAAGAAGTCTATGGCCGGGCCGATGAGCCGGGCCAGGGCGCTGGCCCCAGCGGTGGCCAGGTTGGTCAGGCCCAGGTAGCGCGCCTCCTCGCCCGGGGGCACCAGGTCAGTGGCCAGGGCCCAGTTGCTGCTCATAAAGCCGCCCAGGCACACCCCCAACAACCCGGAGCAGAACAGCACATGGAGGGAACTGGTGGCGAAGATCATGAGGGAGATGGCCGCAGCCGCCCCCAAACCGGAGACCAGCACCACCGGCCTACGCCCTATACGGTCAGAGAGGCGGCCGCCAGGGTAAATGGTAACCAAAAGGCAGATGCCTACTGTGGCCGTCAGTTGCCACACCAGGTCCTCGGGATGGGGCACCTTGACATAATCCTTCAGGAAGTAGTAGGCGAAGGTCTGAACCGTCCCTGTGGCCATAAGGATGAGCAGCCGGGAGCCCAGAAACCACAGGAAGCTGGGGTTCCCCTTGACATCGATGCGGTAGGTGTTGAGCAGGGTGGGGATGAGGGGACTGGGGGCCGGCTCCTTAGGAGGCGCCTCCTTGACCAGGATGAGGGTGGTGATCATTGCCCCCAGCAGGGCCGCGCCCAGGACTGTGAGCGCGAGCCACAGCCAGAGCACCTCGCCGGTCAAGGAGTAGGGCTTGATCAGATAGTAGGAGATGAGGGGGAAGAAGGCGATGGTGCCCAGGGTCTCGGTCAGGCCCTTGACCCCGGAGGCGAGCCCCCTCTTGTGACGCGCTACAAGGTCGGGGATAAAGGCCTGGAAGGGACCCTGGGCCAGATTGCATACTATTTGCAGCAGGCAGTAGGTGGCGAGGAGGGCCAGATAGGCCCAGGCCAGCCCCACCCCGGGGAGGAAGAGCAGGGCGAGCAATCCCCCCATCAATATGAAGGGACGACGGCGCCCCCAGCCCCACCGGGAGCGATCGCTGGCGGCCCCGGCCAGGGGCTGTACCACCATGGCGATAAGGAGTCCGGCAAAGGTGAGAATGCCCAGATAGGTGTTCTTCTGGGCCTCGCCCACATGATCGAGCACCCTTAGGGGCAGGACAATAGTGTGCAGGGTGGTCCAGAATAGGGCCAGGGCCGCCCCAAAGACGACTATCTTAAAATAATCGGGGGTTCGAAACTCTCGGGGCGGGGGGTGGGGTGGGCCGGTTTCTGGGATGCTGGTCATACGTCTGCAATCCCTGAAAGGCTGGCCCTATTCCCGCCGGCCGGGAAGGGGGCCATTGCCTTTATGGCTATCAAGAGGGGGCAACCTGCTTCGGCTTCTCTTTGCTTGAGTTGCCATCGAAACAGGCTACGGCCGCCACCCGGTCGCCCGAGTCCAGCTTCATGATGCTTACGCCCTGGGTGTCTCGACCCTGGGCCGCTATATCCTGAACGGCGGTGCGCAGCACTATTCCCTGAGCGGAGATGACCATGAGCTCCTGGGAGGGGTGAACCTTGCGGATGCCGGCCACCTCCCCGGTCTTGGGATTGACCCTGAAGGTGCGCACGCCGCTGCCCCCCCGATCCTGGAGGGGGTAGGCGGAGACCGGGGTCCGTTTGCCGAAGCCATTGGCGGTGATGGTGAGCACATGGTCCTGGGCCGAGACGATGTCCATGCCTATGACCCTATCGCCGGGGGCCAGACGAATCCCCTTGACCCCCCCGCTGCTGCGAAAGCTGGCCCGTATATTGCGGCTGGGAAACCTGATGGACTGTCCCTTAGCCGTGGCCAGGAATACCTGGCTGTCCTCGGTGGCCAGCCCGGCGCCCACCAGTTCATCGGCCCTCTCCACATCCATGGCGATGAGCCCGCTGCTGCGCACCGAGGCGAACTCGGCCAGGGCAGTCCTCTTGACCTCTCCTGAGCGGGTAGCCAAAACCACATGCCTATCCGGACGAAAGTCTGACACGGCTACCACGGCTGTGACCAGCTCCCTGGGGTCGATGGAGATGAGATTGATCAGGGGTAGCCCCTTGGCGGTGCGGGAGACATCGGGGGGGATATCGTAACACTTTAGGGAGAAGACCTTGCCCCGATTGGAGAAGAAAAGGAGGCTGTCGTGGGTATCCGTCACCAGGAGCAGGTGAATGGCATCGGCCTCCCTGGTGCGCACCCCCACCATGCCCTTGCCCCCCCGGCGCTGCGCCCGGTAGGTATGACTGGGCAGACGCTTGATGTAACCCCGCTGGCTCAGGGTGACCACCACCTCCTGATGGGGGATGAGGTCCTCTTGGCTGAACTCCACCACCTCCTCCTCGCTGATGATGGTGCGCCGGGGGTCGGCGTATTTGTCCCTGAGCTCCCGGGCCTCCTCTTTGATCAGATAGAGCATCTTACGGGGGTTGGCCAGGAGGTCCTCCAGGTAGTTGATGGTTTTGATGGCCTCGGCGTATTCCTCGTCGATTTTCCGCTGCTCCAGGGCTGCCAGGCGGCGGAGTTGCATATCCAGGATGGCCTGGGCCTGGGCCTCGGAGAGCTTGAACTCCCGCATCAGGTTACCCCGGGCGGCGTCAACGGTCTGGGACCTGCGGATGGTGGCAATAACCCGGTCGAGGTTGCTCAAGGCGATCTTGAAGCCCTCGAGGATGTGGGCGCGTTGTTTGGCCTTCTCTAGGTCGAATCGGGAGCGGCGGGNGATGACCTGGTGGCGGAAGTTTATAAAGTGTTGCAGGGCCTCCCTGAGGTTGAGCACCCTGGGCTGGCCATCCACCAGGGCCAGCATGTTGACGAAGAAGGCGGAGCGCATAGCGGTATATTTATAGAGGTTGTTGAGCACCTGCTCGGGCTGGGCCTCCCTCTTGAGCTCGATGACGATGCGCATCCCCTGGCGGTCGGACTCGTCGCGGAGCTCGCTGATGCCCTCCACCCTCTTCTCCTTAGCCAGCTCGGCGATGCGTTCCACCAGGGCCGCCTTGTTGGTCTGGTAGGGGAGCTCGGTGATGACTATCTGGGAGCGGCTGCCCCCGGCCAGCTCCTCGATAGCTGCCTTGGCCTGGAGGGTGAGGCGGCCATGTCCGGTGGCATAGGCATTCTTGATGCCCTCCCGGCCCAGGATGATGCCGGCGGTGGGGAAATCCGGCCCCTTGACGATCTCGTTTAATTCCTCGATGGAGGCCTCCGGGTTATCGATGAGGAATTCTATGGCCTGGCAGACCTCCCCCAGATTGTGGGGGGGGATGCTGGTGGCCATGCCCACAGCGATGCCAGCCGAGCCATTGATGAGGAGGTTGGGCAGGCGGGTGGGGAGCACGGTGGGCTCGCGGAGGCTGCCATCGAAGTTGGGGACGAAGTTCACGGTGTCCTTGTCGATGTCCGCCAGCATCTCGGCGGCGATCTGGGCCAGGCGGGCCTCGGTGTAGCGCATGGCGGCGGGGGGGTCATTGTCTATGCTGCCGAAGTTGCCCTGCCCATCCACCAGCACATACCTCATGGAGAAATCCTGGGCCAGACGCACCATAGCGTCGTAAACGGCGGCGTCGCCGTGGGGGTGATATTTGCCCAAGACCTCGCCCACGATGCGGGCGCTCTTCTTGTAAGGGCTGTGGTGGCGCAGCCCCATTTCATCCATGGCATAGAGGATGCGGCGCTGTACCGGCTTGAGGCCATCCTTGACATCGGGGAGGGCCCGGGACACGATTACGCTCATGGCGTAATCGAGGTAGGAGCTCTTCATCTCCTCCTCAATGGTGACGGGCCTTATGGTGCCGATCTCCATGATATCAGGCTTCCTCTTCCTCGCCCCAAGCCATATCCTCGGGGTTCTCCTCGGAGACGGGCTCCATCTCCTCCTCGGGGCTGATGTACTCGCCCTCCTCGGACACAGCCTCCTCCTCTAGCTCATACCTGAGCAGGCTCTCCCTGACATAGGGTCGAAAGGCCTCGGTCTCCTTGACGGGGAAGGAGGGGCGTCCCCGCTGGCTGGGGTGCTGAAAGGTCTCCCTGATGATGACCCTGGCCTGGCCGTCGCCCAGGCTGGCGATGGCGGCGGCGTATTTGTTGCCCCCCTGGATGAGCTTGGCCAGGCGCAGCCCGTGCCTGGGTTCCAGGTGACCCAGGGTCTCACCGTGGGCGTTCTCCACCACGACACAGCAGGGCCCCTCCACCTTGAGATACACCTCATCGCCGGCGGCCATCCTGGCCAGCACCTCCTTGGGGGCCACCGGGTCGAGGTCGACTACCCCGACCTTGCCCACTTCGCCCAGGAAGATCTCGGGCATGACCTTATGGTGATTCACCTTGGGCGGGGACTGGGGCTTGATCTGGGCCAGGCGCTCCAGGTTCTTGCGGGCGATGCTATTGTGGGGGTCCAGTTCCAGGGCTTGGCTATAGGCTTGGGCAGCCTGGTCATATTCCCCCAGCTCCATGAGGGCCCGCCCCAGCCGGTTATAGGCATCGATGTCGGTGGGGTAGCTTTCGATGATGCTCTTGTTGACGGCTACGGCCTCCTGCCAGCGGCTGGCCATAGCCAGGGCGATGGCCTCTTTGGTGCGCTGCCGCCTCAGTCGTGCCCGCTCCTCGCCTTGATAGCTCACCTCAGCCTCCCGTGGTCATTTCTCCCGGTAGACTATGGGGATTTTATAGTCTCAGCCCCGCCTTTTCAAGGGCGGATGTAGCCTGATTCGCCAGGGGCGCCACAGCGCCTCATAGAAGATCTTGAAGGACATCTTGGATTCCCCGGCAGCCCGTTGCCGGAAGGAAATGGGCACCTCGGTCACCCTGAAGCCCAGCCTCTGACAGGCGTAGGCCACCTCCGTCTGAAAGATGTAGCCCCGGCTCTTGATCAGGGAGAAATCCAGAGCCGCCAGCACCTCGCGGCGGAAGCACTTGAAGCCGGCGGTGGTATCCTTCACCTTGAGCCCGGTGATGAGTCGGGCATAGAGATTGCCCAGCCTGCTCAGTAGCTTGCGGCCCAGGCCCCACCCCGGGTCCACGCTGCCGCCCTTGACAAACCTGGAGCCCACCACCACATCGTATTCCTGTATCTTATCCAGAAACTGGGGGATATAGGACGGCGAGTGGGAGAAATCGGCGTCCATTTCGATGATATAGTCGGCGCCCTCCTCCAGGGCCCGGGCCCAGCCGGCGAAATAGGCTGTGGCCAGGCCCTGCTTGCCCTGTCTATGGATGACGCCTATCCGGCCGGGGTGGTCCCGGGCCAGGGCCTCGGCCACCTCCCCGGTGCCATCGGGGGAGTTATCGTCCACCACCAAGATGTGAAGACCCTCTATCCCCAGGCCAAGGAGCTCCTGGACCAGCCTGGGGAGGTTGGCGGCCTCGTTATAAGTGGGGATGACTACAGTCGTTTTCACTTCCCCTATCTCGTCCCCTCCGGCTTTTGAGATGGTTCAGGCGGGAGCTGACAGTAGAGGTCCTGGCTCTCACAGCCCGGGCATTCCAACTGCACTGTGGTGTGGCATATACGATAGTGCTCCCGCAGCATGCTGGTGAGCTGTTCCAAAACCGAGGCGCTCTGGCTGAGCAAGGAGTCGTTCACCTGGATATGGCAGCTCAGGGCATGGAGCTGCGGGGTGAGGCTCCACACGTGCAAGTCGTGGACATTGTTCACCCCGGGCAGACTGGTGATGGTCTGCACCAACTCGTCCATGTTCAGGTGCCTGGGCGAGGCCTCCACCATGATGTTCACCGCCTCCCGGGCTATCCCCCAGGCGGCGGCCGCGATGATGAGGGCGATGATGACGCTGACCAAGGGGTCGAGCCAGAACCAGTTGGTGAAGAAGATGAGGAGGCCGCCCACGATGACGCCCCCTGAGGCCAGGGCATCACCCCCGGCATGGAGGAGGGCGCTGCGCACGTTGAGGCTGCGCTGGGCCTGGCCCCGTAACCAGAGGACCACCACCAGGTTGGCAGCCAGGCCCAGCGCAGCCATACTGAACATGAGCACACCCTCCACCGCCTCGGGCTGGCGCAGGCGCTGATAGGCCTCATAGAGGATGACCACGGCGATGAGGAGGATAAGGGCGGCATTGAACAGGGCTACCAGGATGCCAACTCGATGATAGCCAAAGGTCATCCTGGGGGTGGCGGGCCTGGTGGCCTGCCTGATCCCAAACCAGCACAGCGATAGCGCCACCAGATCGGTGAAGACATGCCCGGCATCGCTCAGCAGGGCCAAACTGTTGGCCACAAAGCCGGCCACCAGCTCCCCCACTAGGATCAGGCCGCTAAGCGCTATGGCTAGTAGGAGGCGCCTCTCTATGGCCAGTCCTTGGTGTTGACCCATTTCCCTTACTCAGTAGGCAGGGGGCTTTTTTCTCCCTTCGCCGGCAACCCAACACCGCCTTGGGCCAGCCCAGCGGGCCGACCCCAAACCATCTCCCCATTCTACCTTGCCCGGGTGGCTGAGGCAAGTTGGTCAAACATTGAAGAGGAAGGTGATCACATCCCCGTCGTGGACGATGTACTCCTTGCCCTCCACATGCAGCAGACCGTGTTTGCGCGCCTCCGATAGGCTGCCACACTTCGCCAGATCGTCGAAGCTGACCACCTCGGCCCGGATGAAGCCCCTTTCCATATCGGAGTGGATCTTGCCCGCCGCCTTGAGGGCCGAGGTGCCCTGGGGGATGGTCCAGGCCCTGGTCTCGTGGGAGACCACGGTGTAGAAGGTCACCGCTCCGGCAAGCTGATAGCAGAGCTGCAATACCCGGTAGCGCCGCTGCTCTTCCAGTCCCAGGGCCAGGGCGTATTCTCGGGCCTCGTCATCGCCGAGCTGGGAGAGCTCCATCTCCAGTTTGCCGCAGAGGGCGGCCACCTGGAATCGGGGGCGGCTATAGCGGCGGAGCAGCTCGGACTCCAGTTGCTGGGCCTGGGCTATCTGCGATTCGCCGATGTTGAGCACCACCAGCAGGGGCTTGGTGGTGAGGAACCGGTAATGGCGGATGGCCTTGGCTTCCTCGGGGTCGAGGCCTTGGGCATATACGGGTATCTCCTGTTCCAAGGCAGCCTTTATCTTGGCCAGCAACGCCTGCTCCCTCAGCAGCGGCTCCCGTTCATGGGCTTTGGCCCCCTTGAGGGCCTCCCCAAGGCGCTCCACCCGCCTCTCCAGGATGAGCAGGTCGGAGAAGGCCAGCTCCAGGTCCAGGGTGGCCACATCCCGGGCCGGGTCCAGGCTGCCTTCGGTGTGGGGCAGGCTCTCCTCCTCGAAGGCGCGCACCACATGGAGGAGGGTGTCCACAGGGCTCAAGTGGGTCACGAACTGGCGGCTCAACCCGCCCCCCCTGCCGAAGCTCTGGGCGGGGGCGGGGATGTCGATAAGCCTGATCTCGGCGGGCACCGACCGCTTGGGATGGAATAGCTCCTCCAGTTGCTGGAGGCGGGGGTCGGGGATCTTGGCCATGCCCACGTTGGGCTGAGATGCCGCCGAGGGGTGGGGCGAGACCTCGGCGGTGCCGCGGGTCAGGGCATTGAACACGGTGGTCTTGCCGCTTTTGGGCAGTCCTACGATCCCACATTCCATACTTAGCCTATGATATTACAAAAGGGGAGACGGGGCAAATGTCAAGTCCCCCTCCCCTGTGGTAAAATGCTGGGGAAGCTGACCGGGAGCGAGCCTTGGTCTATATCCTCTACGGCGAGGACAATTTCTCCATCCATGAGGCTATACAGGATATAAAGAGGGGTTTGGGCGACCCTGACCTCTTGGCGGTCAATACCACCTGGCTGGAGGGTAAGCAGCTTTCGGCGGGGGAGCTGAGCGCCGTGTGTCAGACCATGCCCTTTCTGGCCCCGAAGCGCTTGATAATTGTGGAGGGGCTGGCGGGCCGCTTTGAGGCGGCTGTCAGGGGGCGGAGGGGTCGCCGCCCCGCCCCGCCCCAGCCCCAGGGCTGGCAGGCCTTTGCCGAGTGTATCCAGTCGGTGCCGGATCACGCGGTGCTGGTGCTGGTGGATGACAAGCTGGAGGCCACTAATCCCCTGCTCAGGGCATTGTCCCCCTGGGCCGAGGTCAGGGAGTACAGGCCATTGCGGGGGGAGAGGCTGGTGAGGTGGATCGAGGGCCGGGTGGCTCAGGCCGGGGGGAGGATGGCACCCCCAGCGGTGAGGAAGCTGGCCGAGCTGGTGGGCCCCAACCTGTGGGCCCTGTCGGCAGAGATCGAGAAGCTCCTCCTTTACGCCGACGGCCGGCGCGTCGAGTTGGCGGATGTGAGTCAGGTGAGCAGCTATGCCCGGGAGGCCGATGTGTTCAGCCTGGTGGATGCCCTGCTGGGGCGCGATATGGCAACAGCGGGCCGGGAGCTGCATCACCTGCTCGCCTCCGGGGCCACCCCGCCCTACCTCTTGTTCATGATCGCTCGCCAGCTCCGCCTGCTCATCTTGGCCCGGGAGCTTGTGGATAGCGGTGGCTCCAGGGACAAGATTGGCCAACGCCTGGACCTGACCAATCCCTTCATTTTGGATAAGACCATCGACCAGGCCCGGCGCTTTTCTCTGGAACGGCTCACCCAGGTCTACGGCAGGCTACTGGAGGCAGATATAGCTATTAAGACGGGGCATCTGCCCGGGGAGACCGCCCTGGAGCTATTCCTGGCCGAGCTGAGCCCGGGGGGCGAGCCGGGCTAGCTGGCCTAAGGCTTTTGTGAATTTTTTAGTAATCTCCCGGCAATGTCTTGCCACCGGGCTTTGGCTGGTGTTATAATTTGCCAGACCGTTTCCAGGAGGCTTCTGCTTGTCCTTTCTACAGGGGTATGGCTTTGTTGGCCTGCTTATGCTGGTTGCCCTGGCCTTGGCCGCCCTTTTTATCCTTCTCCCCTGCCTCCTGACTCGCCTCAGGGTTATCCCCCGGAAGCCCAGCCCCATTAAGACCGATATCTACGAGTGTGGCCTGGAGACCCAGGGCAAGACCTGGGTGCAGTTCAACTTCCGCTACTATTTCTATGCCCTGGTGTTCGTGGTCTTCGATGTGGAGACCATCTTCCTTTACCCCTGGGCGGTGGCCTTTAATAAGCTGGGGCTGTTTGCCCTCATCGAGATGCTCATCTTCATCGCCATCTTGGTGGTGGGCTTCGTCTACGCCTGGAGGAAGCGGGTCCTGGAATGGAAATAGCGCTGCCCGAGGGTTACAACAGCCTGGAGCTGGACAAGTACGAGGGCAATCTGATAAACGCCCTCAAGGCCAGCGCCACCCAGCCCATCCCCGACCCCGACGACTGGCTGGACGAGGAACTGAAGCGCAACATAATGCTCACCTCGGTGGATGCCCTGCTCAACTGGGGGCGGCTCTACTCGGTGTGGCCGGTAAACTTCGGCCTGGCCTGCTGCGCCTTCGAGATGATCGCCCTGGCGGTCTCCCGCTTCGACATCTCCCGCTTCGGGATGGAGCTATTTCGGGCCTCCCCCCGCCAGGCCGACCTCATGATCGTGGCCGGCACCCTGACCTGGAAGATGGCCCCCCAGGTGGTGCGCATCTACGAGCAGATGCCCGAGCCCAAGTGGGTGCTGGCCATGGGGGTATGCGCCATCAGCGGCGGCACCTTCTCCGAGTCCTACGCCGTGGTGCCCGGGGTGAACCGTATCCTGCCCGTGGATGTCTACGTGCCGGGGTGCCCGCCTCGCCCCGAGGCCCTGATCCACGGCATCCAGAAAATCCACAACAAGATCCGCAAGGACAGCATCAGCCGAAGGCACTGGAGGGAGCTAGCGAGGGCATCTCATGACCGTTGAGCTCTCGGCAGCGGATATAGCCGCCAAACTGAGTCAGAGGTTCCCGGGGGCGGTGCTGGAGTCTGGGGGGGCTACCGTGCTGGTGGAGAGCCACCGGCTTCTGGAGGTGGCCCGCTTCCTCAAGGAGACGCCCGGGCTCGATTTCGACTACGTCACCAGCATCACCGCCGTGGACTATTGCCACTACTTTGAAGTCATCTACCACCTGATCTCCATTCAGCATAACCACACCCTGGTGCTCAAGACCCGCTGCCACACCCGCCATAACCCCACCGTGCCCTCGGTGGTGGCGCTGTGGCAGGGGGCCGAGCTCCAGGAGCGGGAGATATACGACCTGATGGGCATAGCCTTCTCCGGGCACCCCAACCTGAAGCGCATCCTCACCTGGGAGGGCTTCCCCGGGCATCCGCTGCGCAGGGACTATCTGTAATGGCGCTCAGGACCGAATCCATACTGGTCAATATGGGGCCCCACCACCCCTCCACCCACGGGGTGTTCCGGATGCGCTTCATCTTCGATGGCGAGGTCATCGTGGATATGGAGCCCGTCTTCGGCTACCTGCACCGGGGCATCGAGAAGCTGGCCGAGGGCCGCACCTATGCCCAGAACATCCCCTTCACTGACCGCCTGGACTATCTCTCCTCTATGACCAATAACCTGGCCTATGTCCTGGCCGTGGAGAAGCTGGCCGGTATCCCCGTTCCCGAGCGGGCCGAGTACCTGCGGGTGATAATGTCGGAGCTGATGCGGATCTGCAACCATCTCCTGGCGGTGGGCTTCCTGCTCAATGAGCTGGGTGCCTTCTTCACGCCGTTGATGTACATGTTCCGGGAGCGGGAGAAGGTCCTGGACCTGTTCGAGATGGTGTGTGGCCAGCGCCTTACCTATAACTATATGCGTCTCGGTGGGGTCAGCCACGACATCCCCCCCGAGTTCCTGCCCGCCGCCAAGAAGTTCGTCAGGGAGATGCCGGGGCGCATCGATGAATATGAGCGGCTCCTCTCGGAGAACGAGATCCTGCTGTTTCGCACCAAGGGGGTGGGCATCCTGCCCCGGGAGCAGGCCATCAATGCCTCGGCCAGCGGGCCGGTGCTCCGGGCCAGCGGGGTGAGGTGGGACATCCGCCGCGCCGACCCCTACTCCATCTATGACCGCCTCGATTTTGACATCCCCACCGGGGAGGTGGGCGATACCTACGACCGGTACATGGTCAGGATTAAGGAGATGAGGCAGAGCACGCGCATCCTGGAGCAGGCCCTGGAGCAGTTGCCCGGGGGCAGCGTGTGTACCAGGGTGCCCCAGTTGGTGCGGCCCCCCGCCGGCGAGGCCTATGGGCACATCGAGGCGCCCAAGGGCGAGCTAGGCTTTTATCTGGTCAGCGATGGCTCCGTTGCCCCCTACCGGTTCAAGATAAGGTCGCCCTCCTTCATCAATCTGACCGCCCTGCGCGACATGGTGCGGGGCTGGAAGCTGGCCGACGCCGTGGTCATCTTCGGCAGCATCGATATCGTCCTGGGCGAGGTGGACCGCTAGATGATTTTGAAGAGGCTCCTGGACTGGCTGGCTGGGTACTGGCCGGAGTGGGCTGCCTATGTGGTGGTGGGCCTGGTGGGCATAATGGTGCTCATCGCCTTCTTCTTGACCATGATAATGGTGGTCATCTGGCTGGAGCGGAAGTTGATAGGGCGCTTTCAGGTCCGCTGGGGCCCCAACCGGGCCGGGCCCTGGGGCATCCTCCAGCCCATAGCCGACGCTATCAAGGTGTTGACCAAGGAGGACATCGTCCCCGACCGGGCCGATAAGTGGGTGCATCTGCTGGCCCCGGTGGTGGCCTTCGTGCCCCCCCTGCTCATCTTCGCCGTCATCCCCTTCCAGCCCGATGCCATCCTGGCCGACTTGAACATAGGCATCCTCTACGTGGTGGCCGTGGGCTCCATAGCCGTGGTGGGGGCCTTTATGGCGGGCTGGGGCTCCAGCAACAAATATTCCCTCATCTCGGCCATGAGGGTGGCCGCCCAGATGGTGAGCTATGAGGTGCCCCTGGTGCTCTCCATCATCGGCGTCATCCTGGTGGTGGGCTCTCTGTCCATGATGGACATCGTCAACAGACAGAGCCTGCCCTTCTTCCTGATGCAGCCCCTGGGGTTCCTGGTCTTCTTCCTGGCCGCTGCCGCCGAGGTCAACCGCAGTCCCTTCGACCTCCTGGAGGCGGAGTCGGAGATCATCGCTGGCTACCACGTGGAATACTCGGGGATGAAATTCGCCCTGTTCTATCTGGGGGAGTATGGGCACGCCCTGGCTGCCTCCGCCCTGGTCACGGCCCTGTTTCTGGGGGGCGGCAAGTTCCCCTGGGGGGCCCTACCCCCTTCCTTCATCTGGTTCCTCGCCAAGATGGTCTTGGTCTTCTGCGTCCTGTTCTGGATCCGGAGCACCCTGCCCCGACTCAGGGTGGACCAGTTTACGGGCTTTGCCTGGAAGTTCCTCTTCCCCATGTCTTTGATAAACATTTTCCTGGTGGGAACTGAGCTATGGTGGGCCAAGGAGATGGGCTGGTCCCTGTTCCCCTGGCCCTTCCTGTTCCTCAACTGGGCCATAGCCGGGATGCTGGTCCTGGTGTGGCCCAAGCTATTCCAGTTGGGGGTAGGCCGGGTTGAAGTTTGAGCGTTATGGATTGGGCATCGCCAAGGGGTTGATGGTCACCCTGAAGCACCTGTTCCGTCGGCCCATAACGGTGCAGTATCCGGAGGAGAGGCTGGTGGTCTCCCGGCGCTTCCGGGGCAACGAGCTGGTGTGGGACCCGGGGCGCTGCACTGGCTGCGGCACCTGTGCCAAGAGCTGTCCTCAGGGGGAGATAGAGCTGGTGACCTCCAGGGGGGAGGGGGGTGATTGGGTGGTGGAGCGCCTTGAGATAGACCTCGGCCACTGCATGTTCTGCGGGCTTTGTGTGGAGTCCTGCCCCTTCGATGCCCTGTTTATGGGCATGGCCTATGAACGTTCCACCTACCGGCGCGGGGAGTTGATACTGGATAAGGAGGCCCTGAGCCTGGGGCCAGGGCGGCAGCCCAGCGGCTACTTCAGGCCCGAGGTGGAGGCCCAGTTGCCCAGGCAGACCCTGCTGGTGGATCGGAAAGAGGGGTATATATAGATGGGGACGGTCATAACCTTCTGGGCGCTGGCGGTGGCCAGCGTGGTGGCGGCGCTGGCCGTAGTATTCCTCAGGGATGTATTTAGGGCAGCCCTTTTCCTGCTGGCGAGCTTTATAGCCGTGGCCGGGATATTCCTCCTCCTCAGCGCCGACTTCCTGGCGGCCATCCAGGTCCTTATCTATGTGGGCGCCATAGGCGTCTTGATCGTCTTCGCCATCATGCTCACCCGCGAGGTGAAGAGGGGCAACCCTTGGGGACGGATGCGCTTCCTGGCGGCCATAGCCGGGGCCTTGTTATTGGTCACCATTGTCCTGGCGGTGGTGAACACGGCGGGCTGGCCAGGGGGCACCCCGCCTCCGCCCCAGGCCACCACCGAACCCCTGGCCATGAGGCTTTTCGACCTGGAGACGGGGTTCGTGCTCCCCTTTGAGATAGCCTCGGTGCTGCTCCTGGCGGCGGTGATCGGGGCCATAGTGCTGGTGCGGGAGAGGTAGCATGACCATAGGCCTGGAACACTACCTGATCCTGTCGGCGGTGCTCTTCAGCATCGGGCTCTTCGGGGCCCTGGCCAAGCGCAACGCGGTGGTGGTGCTGATGTGCATCGAGATCATGCTCAATGCCGTGAACATAGCCATGGTGGGCTTCTCCCGCTTCTGGGGGCTCCTCACCGGCCAGGTGTTCGCCGTGTTCATCATGACGGTGGCGGCGGCCGAGGCGGCGGTGGGCATAGCCATAATCATAGCCATCTATCGCAGTCGCCAGAGCGTGGATGTGGGCGAAGTGGATTTGATGAAGTGGTAGCGGGTTTTTTTTCGGGAAACAATTCCTTACGGTGAAGGTCGAAAGATGTGGGTCGAGGTCAAGCGAGCGCCTAACCTGATGATGGCGGAGATGTGGAGGGAGCTCTTCGAGGCCGAGGGCATCCCCACCCGTCTCCTCCCCGCCACCGGCGATGTCACCGATATGGGCGACGAGCTGGTGGCCTATCAGGTGCTGGTGCCCAGCGACAAGGCCCACCTCATTGAGGAGATATTGAGGAAGGTATAGATGCCCCACCACCTGGCCTGGGCCATTTTCCTGCTGCCCCTGGGCTCCTTTGTCATCATCTCCTTCATCATTAGGCCCTTCTTCACCCGCTGGCCCCAGTGGGCCGGCTACACCACCATCGCCAGCATCGGCATCGGCCTCATCTTCTCGGTGTGGACCCTCATCGACGTCTTCAATAATGGCCCCCTTTATGTGCCCCCGGTGGACTGGGTGGTCATCGAGGGGGCGGTCACCATCCACCTGGGGCTCCTGGTGGACCAACTCACGGCGGTGATGCTGGTGGTGGTCACCCTGGTGAGCCTCATGGTGCAGGTCTATTCCCAGGGCTATATGCACGGGGATGGCGGCTACTGCCGCTATTTCGCCTTCATGTCCCTGTTCACCGCCTCCATGCTGGGGCTGGTGCTGGCCGATAACCTGCTCTTTCTCTATGTCTTCTGGGAGGGGGTGGGGCTGTGTTCCTACTTGCTTATCGGGTTCTGGTTCCACAAGCCCGAGGCCGCTCAGGCTGCCAAGAAGGCCTTTATCGTCACCAGGCTCGGCGACTTCGGCTTTCTGGCGGCCATCCTGCTCATCTTCTTCCAGACCAGGAACCTCACCGGCGCCGGCACCTTCGATATCCTGTTCCTCCATGAGCATGCCACTGAGCTGGCCAAGATAGGCTTTCTGGGGGCCTCCGTGGCCACCTGGGCAGCGCTTGGGGTCTTCTCCGGGGCGGTGGGCAAGTCGGCCCAGTTCCCGCTGCACACCTGGCTGCCCGACGCCATGGAGGGCCCTACCCCGGTGAGTGCCCTCATCCATGCCGCCACCATGGTGGCCGCCGGGGTCTTCCTGGTAGCGCGGCTCTTCCCCCTGTTTGAGGCCTCGGAGCAGGCTATGCTGGCGGTGGCCACCATCGGTGCCTTCACCGCCATCTTTGCCGCCAGCATGGGGCTGGTGATGAACGACATCAAGCGGGTGCTGGCCTACTCCACCATCAGCCAGCTGGGCTATATGATGCTGGGCCTGGGCGTCTTCGGCTACGCCGCCGCCATGTTTCATCTCTTCAACCATGCCTTCTTCAAGGCCCTGCTCTTCCTGGGGGCGGGCAGCGCCAATCACGCCACCGGCACCTTTGATATGCGGCAGATGGGCGGGCTGCGCAAGGCCATGCCCTGGACCTTTGCCACCTATCTTATAGCCTCCATCAGCATCGCCGGCATCTGGCCCTTCGCCGGCTTCTGGAGCAAGGACGAGATCCTGGCCCACGCCCTGGAGCACCAGCCGGCGCTCTTCGTCCTGGCCCTGATAACGGTGTTCATGACCGCCTTCTACATGTTCCGTACCGTGTTCATGACCTTTGGCGGCGAGTATCGGGGCGGTGCCGGGGGGGAACACAGTAAGCCCCACCTCCACGAGTCGCCGGCGGTGATGGTAGTGCCCATGGTGGTGCTGGCGGTGCTGTCGGTAGGCTCGGGGTGGTTCAACTTCGTCGAGGGCGGTTTCCCCCATTTCCTGGAGGGGGCCCATGGGGAGCCGGCCAGCTTCTTCTTCACCGTGCTGGCCCATCCCTGGCCCTGGGTGTCCCTGCTTATGGGCATAGCCGGCATTCTTCTGGCCTATGCCATGTACAGTGCCAAGTGGGTCACCCCGGAGAGGATGGGGCAACTCTTCGCCCCCTTCTACAAGCTCTTCTCCCGGAAATACTGGTTCGATGAGCTCTACGAGCAGGTATTTGTGGTCCGCTTCTTGGTCAATGGCCTTTTCTGGATAAACCAGCTCTTCGACACATATATCGTCGATGGCCTGGTCAACGGCGTGGCTGAGGGCACCCTGGTGGCGGGGCGGGGCCTGAGGCGGCTCCAGACTGGGCAGTTGCAGCTCTACGGCTTCGCCATCGCCGTCGGGGTGTTATTCATTGCGGGGGCTTTCTATTTGTTCGCTTGAGGCGATCGGGGTGGATAGCTGGTATCTGACCATAATAGTCTTCCTGCCCGCCCTGGGGGCGCTGATGGTGGCCTTGCTGCCCAAGCCCAGCCCCAGGCAGGTCAAGCTGACCTCGGCGGGCTTCACCCTCGTGGCCTTTGTCCTCTCCGTGGTGGTCTTCGCCCTCTACGACCGTAACGCCTCGGGCATACAATTTGAGCAGGTGGCCCCCTGGATACCGGCCATCGACTCCAGCTATCACCTGGGGGTGGATGGGCTGAGTCTGCCCCTGGTGGTGCTCACCACCTTCCTGGGCATCCTGGCGGTTCTCGTCTCCTGGAAGATAGACCTCAGGGCCAGGGAGTACTTCGCCTGGCTCCTGGTGCTGGAGACGGGCATCCTGGGGGTGTTCACCGCCCTGGATATGGTGCTCTTCTTCCTCTTCTGGGAGGTGGAGCTCATCCCCATGTATATGCTCATCTCCATCTGGGGCACGGGGCGCAAGGAATACTCGGCCATTAAGTTCGTTATCTACACCTTGATAGGCAGCGCCCTGATGCTGGCGGGCATCCTCCTGCTCTACTTCGCCCGGGAGCCCCACAGTATGGATATGGCCCTGCTCCAGCTCCGGGGGGTCACCCCCTTGTTCACGGCCATCTTCTTTCTGCTCCTGGTTGCCTTCGCCATCAAGCTGCCGGTGGTCCCGCTCCATACCTGGCTTCCCGATGCCCATACCGATGCCCCCACAGCGGTGAGCGTCATCCTGGCCGGCATCCTCTTGAAGATGGGCGGCTACGGCATGATCCGCCTCTGCGTCAACTTCTTGCCCGACGTGGCCCGGGAGTTTGCCCTAATTCTGGTCATCTTCGCTGTAATCAGCGTCCTTTACGGGGCGGCGGTGACCCTGAGGCAGCGCGACTTCAAGAGGCTCATCGCCTATAGCAGCGTCAGTCATATGGGCTATGTGTTGCTGGGCATCTTTGCCCTGAGCACCCTGAGCCTCACCGGGGCCTCCTTGCAGATGTTCAGTCACGGTGTGGTCACCGGCCTCCTCTTCGCCATGGTGGGGTTGGTCTACGATAAGACCCACGAGCGCAACCTGGATGTATTGGGCGGCCTGTCCCGCCAGATGCCGGTGATCGTGGTGGTATTCAGTGTGGCCGGCCTGGCCTCCCTGGGGCTGCCCGGCACCAGCGGCTTTGCCGCCGAGTTCATCACCTTCCTGGGCAGCTTCACCAGCACCCAGGTGAGCTATATCCAGGTCTACACCGTCCTGGGGGTGGTGGGGATCGTGATCACGGCGGGGTATATCCTGTGGATGCTGCAAAAGGCCTTCTACGGGCCGCCCCTGGAGCGCTTCGACGGCGTAGAGGATGCCGATAGGTTGGAGATGGCCACCATCTTCTCCTTTGTGGCGGCCATAATGCTCATAGGCATCTATCCCGCGGTGCTCACTGATGTAATCAAGTTGGGTGTGGCACCCATCTTGCCCTGGTAGCATGAGGAAGGGGGTCAAGGAGAACCTTGAATTTCGATCTGCTAACCCCTGAGCTGGGTCTGTGTGGCACCGCCCTCCTCGTCATCCTCGCCGACCTGGTGGTGGAGCGGAAGACGGTGCTGGCCGGACTCAGCGTCGTTGGCCTCTTGGTGGCCATAGGCCTCACCCTGTGGCTGTGGGGGCAGGGGCCGGCTACCGCCTTCGGCGGCATGCTGGTCATGGATCAGTTCGCTCTCTTCTTCAAGCTCATCCTGTGTGGGGCAGCTATCCTGGTCATCCTGTCCTCAGTGGACTATGTCTCCAAGTTCCCCCGCTTCCAGGGCGAATATTATGGCCTGATCCTGTTCTCGGCGGTGGGCATGATGCTCATGGCGGCCACCCGGGAGCTGGTCTCCATTTACATCTCCCTGGAGCTGGCCAGCATCTCCCTGTACATATTGGCTGGTTTCCTTAAGGACCATAGGTCCAGCGAGGCCGGGCTTAAGTACCTGCTCCTGGGGGCGGTGGCCTCGGCGGTGCTCCTCTACGGCATGGCCCTGGTCTTCGGCTTCAGCGGCACCACCCACTTGGACAAGATCGCTGGCATGGTGGGGTCGCTGGAGGGGCTGGGGGCCAACCCGGGACTCCTGCTGGGCATCGTGCTCATGGTGGCCGGCTTCGGGTTCAAGATCGCCAGCGTCCCCTTCCAGATGTGGGTGCCCGATGTCTATGAGGGCGCCCCCACCCCCATCACCGCCTACCTTTCGGTGGCCAGCAAGGCAGCAGGCTTCGCCGTCATCCTCCGGGTGTTCATCACTGCCTTCGGGGAGCCAGCCTGGCTCAGCCAGAACTGGGGCATGCTCTTCGCCATCCTGAGCGCCCTCTCCATGACGGTGGGCAATGTGGTAGCCCTGGCCCAGGGCAATATCAAGAGGATGCTCGGCTACTCCAGCATCGCCCAGGCCGGCTATCTGATGGTGGGCCTGGCGGCGGTGGGCCGTGGCCCCGGCGATTTTATCGGGCAGAGCAGCATCCTCTTCTTCCTGGCCAGCTATGCCCTGACCAACCTGGGCGCCTTTATCGCCGTCATCGCCATATCCAACAAGGTGGATAGCGACCTCATCGACGACTACTCGGGGATGGCCCGAAGGGCGCCCCTGCTGGCCTTGGCCCTGGCCTTTTGTCTCATCTCCCTCACCGGCATACCGCCCACTGCCGGCTTCGTGGCCAAGATTTACATATTCTATGCCGGCATCAAGCAAGACCTGCTGTGGCTGGTGATCACCGGCGTCATCAATTCCGTGATCTCCGCCTACTATTATCTGCGGGTGGTCAGGGTGATGTATCTGGGGGCACCGGCCGCCGAGGAGGGGGTGCCCTCCTCCGGGGCGCTGCGCACTGCCCTGGGGTTGTGCAGTCTGGGCGTGTTGGTGCTGGGCATCGTCCCCGGGGTCCTCATCGGGGTGGCCGAGGCGGTGAAGTTCCTGATGCCCTAGCCCCGCCCCTTTACTTCTTGGCGGCGAAGAAGGGCGAAGCCCCCACCAGTTGAGGCTGGCGCACTGCCCACTTTCCGGCCTCTACGGAGGTCAGGAAATCCAGCACCACCCGGTTGAACAGGTCGGGCTCCTCCAGGTTGATGGCATGCCCGCTCTGGGGGAAGACCACCAGGCCCGAGCTGGGGATGTTCCGCTTCATGAAAATGGCGGGCTCAATACAGGCGTCATCCTCGTCTCCGGTCAGGATCAGGGTGGGTACCTTGAGCTGTTGCAGCTTGGATTGCAGGGCGAAGATGGTGGGGCGCTTGAGCACTATGCCCCGTAGGGTGTGTGCCGAGCCTGTAGCTGAGTGGGTGATGAAGTCGTCGTAGAACTCCTGCCAGCCCTTGGGGTCCTTGCGCAGCAATTGGATTCGGGTGGGGCTTTTGGTGAGGGACTCGGCCACCGCCTTAACCCCCTGGGTCTCGAACTGCCGGGCCACCTGCTCCAGCTCCGCCTCGAAGCGCTCCCGGTCGGTGGAGCCCGTGCCGGTGGCGGCCACGATGAGCGCTTTGGCCATCTCGGGGTGGGCGATGCCGAAATTCAGGGCCACACTCCCACCCATGGACAGGCCACCCACAAATGCCTGCCGGATACCCAGATGGCCCAGGAGCTGGCGCAGGTCCTCCACCAGCAGCTCCTGGGAGTAGGCGGCCTCCCCCTCCGGCACTTCTGAGGGGGGGAATCCCCGGTGATTGTAGGTGATGACCTGATAGCGCCGGGAGAAGAACCTGACCTGAGGCTCCCAGCTCTTGAAGGAACCCCCAAACTCGTGGCTCAGGACCAGGGGAAACCCCTCCCCGGTCACCTCATAATATAGCTTGACCCCGTTTACCGTGGCTGTTGGCATGGCCTTCCTCCGTGAAGTCTCTTCTGCCCGGCGATTATATCACTTGTCCCTGGGCCCATCTAGGGGGCTGATGCGGCGATGGGTGCTGAATAGCCTTCACTATGGCCCGGGGTAGCTCCTCCTCCCCCACCGATTGCCACCCCAGCCGTCTCCCCGCCACCAGCACGGTCTGTTTGGCCTGGCGGCGCACCTCCTCTTTATCGATGCAGGTGCGGAGGCAACCGCAGAGCATTACCAGCGCATCGGCGGGGTTGGCCTCAGATGAGGAGACCATTTCCCAGCCTCTTGACAGGGCCAGCTCCTCGATCTGGCCCCCGATTCGAGAGAGGTCTGCCTCTGGGTTGCAGGAGCCGCAGTATTTGAGGGCGATCCTCATCTAGCTTATGCCGGCCAGCTTTCGGGCCAGGCGTTTCTTGTGCTCCAGGTTGGCCTGGCGCTGGATCATGATGCGCATGGCCTGGGGTGAGCCGGCGCCGTGCATGGACTCCACCAGGGCGGTGCCGCAGGTCATGGCCTCGATGAGTCGGATGAGGCGGATGCGGTGCTCGGTGGGCACTTCGGCCACGGCCTTGAAATACTTTTCCACATACTTGCCCAGCACCGGGTCTTTGAGGTCTTGCTCCGAGGGCAGGGTGGCCAGCACCCCCCCGGTGATGTCCTGGGCCAGCCGGGCTATCTCGTAGATGAATCGGGTGACGTTCTGCTTGGTGACATTGGCCAGGAGGGGGTCGGCGAAATAGGCCCCGGAGGGGGTCTTATAGCCCTGACTGGAGCAGGCGATGGAGCCGCAGTATAGGGTCTCGTTGAGGTGGATCATCTCGGCGATTTTCTCCCTGATATGGGCCGACCTGCTGGTACCCTGGACATCGGCCACGGCGGCAGCGGCGCCGATGAGGACATCGGCCAGGCCGGTCTTACACCCCCCGTAGTTCTGGCGATGGAAGGTGGCAAACCGCTCCACCAGGGGGTAAGCGAACTCCGCCTCGCCACAGAGGAAGACCCGCTCCCAGGGGACGAAGACATCCTCGAAGACGACCAGGGCCTCGCCGCCCACGATGCCAAACTCGGGGTTGCCCACATCTATGGCACAGGCAGCGCATTTGCGGTCATCGTTGGTCTGTCGGCCGAAGATGTGGAACACACCGGGGGCGTCCACGGGCACGGCGAAGCACACGGCATAGTCTTTCTCCCCCTCCCCGAGGGCAGCGGTGGGCATGACAATGTGCTCGTGGGAGTTGACGGACCCGGTGATGTGGGCCTTGGCCCCCCTGACCACGATGCCGTCCCCCTTCCTGTCCACCACACGAACATAGAGGTCGGGGTCGGCCTGCTGGCTCGGGGATAGGCTGCGGTCGCCCTTGGGGTCGGTCATGGCCCCCGAGGGCATCAAGTCCCTCTCCTGGATCATCTTGAGATACTCCAGGAAGCGCTGATGGTAGTTGGTGCCCTTCGCCTGATCCAGCTCGTAGCTCACCTGATAGACGGCGTTGAGGGCATCAAAGCCGACGCAGCGTTGAAAGCAGCTGCCGGTCTGTTGACCGATGGCGCGCAGCATCTTCACCTTCTTCACCAGGTCATCGGTGCTCTGATGGATGTGGGTGAAGCGGTTGACCTTCTGGCCGGTGAGGTGGGAGGTGGCGGTGCACAGCTCTTCGAACTGGGGGTCGTTGGCCATATCGTAGATCTTGGCGGCGGCATTGACATGGGGGATGGTGGCGGGGTGGTCTACCACGCTCTCGATCTGCTCGCCCATAAAGTAGACCCTGGGCTTGAGCCGCCTCAGGCTCTCCCGGTATTGCTGACCGTTCATCATGGCTGGTTTCCTCCTCTGCTCGCTCAGATTATGGGGCCGGTCTGTCTTCGGACTCCGGCTGCATCAGCCGTCTGGCATATTGTAGCAGCTTTTGGGCGCGTGTCGCCGGTGTTTTCTTGATGACCAGATATTCCTGGAGTGTCTCCAGGGGGGTCCTGCCCTGGGCGGAAGCCAGGCTGAGACGGGCCCGGGGGCGGTGCTCCACCTCTAAGGCCAGAGGCAGGGCGAAGTAGGCCCCTCTGAGGCCCCTGCGAATCTCAGCATCATCGAGTTCGCGGGACTGGTGGGGGTGGAGGTGGATCTGGACGCGGACCACAGCGTCCTCGATGGCCTGTCTATGCTGCTCCAAGGTGTGAAGGAGGGTGGCGGTGGGCTGGGCATCCTCGGGGCTGAGGCGAACCTCAATGCTGTGGAAGCGCCGGGCCTGGACCGGGTGAAAGTCCAGCTTCAGCAGCCGCTGCCCTGCCTTCCTCCCCGGGTCCAGCTCGACCACGCAGAAGCCCTTCGTCTCCTGAGCCTCGCCGAAGTCGAGGCGCTCCAGGCTCCCTGGGTAGACTATGGGCGAGTGCTCCGGCCCCATGATCTGGTGGCGATGGATGTGCCCCATGGCCGTGTAGTCAAGGTGGGGGTGGCTGAGGTTGCCCTGGAGCAGGAGGGGCTCCCGCCCCAGGAGGGCGGGCCTCTCCGAACCCCATTTAGCCCCGGCCAGGGAGATATGGGCGGCCAGCACCGTGGGCAACGCCGGGTCCAGCTCCCGAAAGCAAACGGCGAGGATGTCAGCCAGGATGCGCTGGAGCTCTCGGTCTAGCTCCTCCAGGCTCAGGTTCTTGGTCTCCTCGGCGCTGAGGAGAACACCCCGCCGCGGCCAGGGGAGGGCGACTATCTGGACGGGGCCTTTGGCCGTGTGGATGCGGTATGTGGCCGCTTTATTGGCCACGGTTATATTGGCTACCTGAAGGGTATCGAAGATATCCACCGCGGTGGCGCGGCCGGGGGCGTTGGGCAGGTCGTGGTTGCCCACCAGGAGGAAGGTGGGGATGCCCGCCGCAGAGAGCCGGGCCAGCCGTTTGGCGAACTCCCGCTGCTGGGTCTGGGAGGGGTCCCGGCTCTTATAGGCGTCGCCGCAGAACAGGGCCAGGTCGACCTGGCTATTGAGGGCGAAGGCCACCACCTCGTCCAGGACGCGCAGGAAGTCGAGGAAGCGGGTGTTGAGGCCGGTTTGGGGGTCGGGACGGCCGTAGGTTTCCACCCCCAAGTGGAGGTCAGCGAAATGGAGGATTCGGATCAAGACTTTGACATACCCTGGGACAGATTTGTGGAGTTATCCACCTTCTTATCTTGGAAGACCTGGAATGGCCATCTCCCGGCATATTTTCCCTCGATCAAGGCCACGATGCAAGGGCCTCAGGCCAAGCCCCGCCTACGGCGGTTCATTTCTCCCCTGAAGCCACGAAAATGCTGATGCTGGCATATCCGTCTCCGCAACTGGATTGAGCACAACAGCTCTCACCTATACACTCAACCCTTACCCCTTTGAGTCCCGCTTCGGTGAGCCAGCGTTTGATATCCTCCCTCTTGAAACCCATCCAGCGGTCACGGTGCTCCGTTTTCAGGAATTCGAAATCATGCTCATCCAGATCGGTGACTACCAGCATGCCACCAGGCTTCAGGATCCTGACCATCTCCTCGATTGCCCCGGGCGGGCTATCTACATGGTGCAATAGCATATTGGCGAACACATAGTCAATGCCCTCATCCTCCACTGGGAGGCTTTCCGCTTTGCCTATGCGGTAATCGATGGTGTCGACGCCTTCGAATTTCCTCCTCAGCTCTGCGACCATGGCTTCAGACTGATCTACAGCAATCACCCTCAACCCCCTTTGAATAAGCCCCTCGGTCATAAAACCCGTGCCAGCCCCGATATCGGCGGCCAGCTTGCCCGGCTGCACACATGCCACGGAGATAGCCTTTTCCCTCACCGCCTCGGGGAAAAAGCTTTCCCTCATCTTGTCCCATTGAGGGGCGACCTCGTCAAAATATTGCTTGCTGCTCATAGCGCATCCCTGCCTATCCCGATATTCTGGCATATAGTATATAACAACTGCTCGGACAACTCACCATCAGGGCCCTGGGTGGCCAATGGGCGGGGAGCTTATAAGAAAACGACTTTTAACGGGCCTAAATGGACGGTATCAAGAACCTTCAGCCTGGCGTTCAGCCTCGCGCCCTAGCCTTTGCCTTCCAAATTGCATGGCTTGGCATAACAAACCTGAGCAGGGCCCAGGATTTGGGATTAAACAACTCGATGAATCTGAAGCTAAGGGGGCCCTATCGCTAGCTGAATAAACGAAGGAAGAGGGGGGCATTCCTGAACATTAGATTGTCGCTCGCGGCAGAGGCTACGCCTCTTATTGGGCACCATTTCAGCCAGTG
>Ga0180909_146_pt1 | contig 26657 bp, 28 predicted proteins | sample Deesub1362A_J573_FD_124296 | JGI IMG/M metagenome (GOLD analysis project Ga0180909, IMG submission 124296) | Dehalococcoides sp. JdFR-54 | reverse complement strand
GCCACTGGCGCAGCCCACGGCGGCGATGCCGGCCAGGGCGACAAGGATAACTAGCCATATAGGTCCTTTCCTCATCGGTGACCTCCTATCCTTTTATCGGTTTCTGCTGCATCATATCCCACTCATCGTCCATCACTGCCTGGATCACCTCCCCCTCTTGAACGATGATTCGGGCGGTGTGGGTCGTGAGCACCTGGGCCAGCACCTGCCCGGTGCGGTCGCCGTAGCCGGCATGGCGGCTCTGGAAGCGGAAGACGAACTCCCAACAGTAGGGGCAGCGCAGGGTGATGGTCTCCACCAGCCTCAGGGTCTCCTCTATGCCATCGAAGGCGAAGGTGGGGCAGTTCCTGACATAATCCTCAGCTATCTGCTGGCTCTGCTCTTGGGAGACGGGCGTGATGTCGGGCGTGGGGCTGGGCGACGGACTGGCGGTAAAGGTATATGTATATGTGACCGTCTCTGTCTGTATAACTGTCTCTGTCCGGGTGACCGTCTCTGTGGTGCAGGCGCTCAGCCCCAGAAGAGCCACCATTGGCACAAGGCCTACAATTAGCCCTAAACTTCCTTTCATTGGCCTCCAACTCTAAGTCGAAAGCGGCGCCAGTAGATGAGGCTGAGCCCGGCCAGCACCACGGCAGCGCCCAGGAGAGCGTATTCCAGCTGGCGCACCGGCCAGCCTGGGCCCGGCTCCGCTTCGCCAGGCATGGGGACAGGGGTGGGAGGGGGCATCGGTGGCGGGGTTGCCGGCTCCAGGCCCTTCACCTGGGCCTCCTCAGGGGTGGGGGGCAAGGGCTTGGGGGTTACATACCGGGCTGGGGGGCCGGGTGTGGGCGTGGGGACAATAGTTGCCGTGGCTGTAGTGGGTGTCTCGCCTGCCATAACCCGGGCCTCCGGCTGCTCTGCGGGGGGAGCCTGGGGGAAGGCGTCCAGCCAGTCGCCCACCACCACCGCTGCCAGGAGGAGGACGGCCAGGGCGGTGGCCACCCGAAGGCCAATGAAGACGGGCTGCCGGGGCGCGGGACGGATTTCCCTGAGGGTGAAGGAGCGAGGGGGCACCACTGTGGACAGGCGATGCAGCCATTCCACGGTGGCCCTCAGGGTCTCCAGCTCGGCGCGGCAGGCCTCACACCGCTCTAGGTGCTCGGCCAGCTCCTGTTGCTCTGGGGAGGGGAGTTGCCCGTCTAAATAGGCGGAAAGCCTCTCCCGGGCTTGATAGCAAGCGCCTTTGCGGAACCATTCGAACATTCTGCCCTCATCAATTAAGACGAAACTCAGGGCCCAAAAGTTCCCCGCTCCATGAGGTAGTCTCGGAGCTGGGCCCGCCCCTGGCTCAGCCTCGATCTCACCGTGCCCACGGAGCTATCCATGATCTGGGCGATCTCCTGGTAACTGAAGCCCTGGATGTCGCACAGCACCACCGCCAGGCGCTGCTCATAGGGGAGGCGGGCCAGCCCCTGCCGGAGATGCTCCCCCAGCTCCAGGCCGAGGAGCTGGTTCTGGGGCGAGGCAGTGGTGGGCTCGTAGGTCAGGGCATCCAGGGAGGTGGCGGGCCGCCGCTTGAGGCGGCGGAGCTCGTCCCGGCAGGCATTGGCCACAATATGCAATATCCAGGCCCGGAAGTTGCCCCCCCGAAAGCCCTTTATGCCCCGCCACGCGGCAAGGAAGGCCTCCTGGGTGGCATCTTGGGCCGCCTCCTGATGCCCCAGCATCCTCAGCGCCAGGTTATAAGCCACTGTCTGGTAGGCCTCCACCAGTTGGTTGAAGGCCTCCAGGTCGCCTTTCTGGCTGCGCTGGATCAGCTCAACCTCGCCCACAAGGTCCTCCGGCGTCGCCCCATTCTAACAGAGGTCGCCCGCGCCGGCCACCGCTTTTGGGGTGGCACAAAGGAGCCAGAGTCATTATAATATGTAACGCCGGAGGGGTGATGAGAAAAGCTCTACGTGAGATAGTCCAGATCATCATCTTGGCCTTGATCATCTTCGTGGTGGTGCAGGCCACCATGCAGACCTTCGATATAAAGCTCCGCAGCATGGAGCCCAGCCTGGAGGCCGGGGAGAGGGTGGTGGTCAATAAGGCCGTCTACTTTCATTTGAGCGGGGCCTGGGCCAAGCTCATCCCCTGGGCTTCCTCGGAGGATGGTGTTTCCTACTTGTTCCACCCGCCCCGCCGCGGCGAGGTCATCATCTTCTATCCCCCCAATGGTTCCAGCCTTCCCTATGTGAAGCGGATCATCGGCATCCCCGGCGACGTGATAGAGATAAGAAAGGGCCGGGTCTATCTGAACCACAGTCCTACCCCGCTGAACGAGCCCTATGTGGCCTTCGTCTCCCACGACACCATAAGGCCGGTGACGGTGCCCAAGGGACACTACTTTGTGATGGGCGATAACCGGGCCAATAGCACGGACTCCCGATCGGGCTGGATGGTCTCTTACGATAAGGTGGTGGGTAAGGTCTGGTTCACCATCTGGCCGCCTAGCCGCTGGGGAGGGGCTCCCAATTACTCCTGGGAGCCGTCGGGTTAGCTGGGGGTGATATGTCACCGCGGGTAGAAAGGATCCTGGAAGAGTGCGGCGCCCTCCTGGAGGGGCATTTTCTGCTCACCTCGGGCAGGCATTCCCCCAAATACTTGGAGAAATTCCACATCCTTCAGTATCCCCATCTCACCCAGTACCTGTGCTCCATGATGGCCGACCATTTCCGCGGCCGGGGGATCGAGGTGGTGGCCGGGCCCACGGTGGGGGGTGTGGTCCTGGCCTTCGAGGTGGCCCGCCAGCTTGAGGTGAGGGCCATCTTCGCCGAGCGAGAGGGAGAGGGCCGGGCCTTTAAGCGAGGCTTTACCCTGAACCCCGGAGAGCAGGTGTTGGTGGTGGACGATATCCTCACCACCGGCGGCTCCATCCGGGAGGTGATGACCGCCGTGGAAAATCTCCAGGGGAAAACAGCGGGCGTGGCTGTCCTGGTGGACCGTTCGGAGAGGGGGGTGGACTTCGGTGTCCCCCTCTTTAGCTGCCATAAGCTATCGCTGCCCACCTATGCCCCCGAGGAATGCCCCCTGTGCGCCCTGGGCGTACCCTTGACCAAACTGGGGGGCCGGCCGACCTAGTGGCGGCTTGGTTTAGTCGCCCATTATCTGGACCACCAGTTCCCGGGAGCGGGGTCGGTTATCGAAATCCACCAGGACTATCTGCTGCCAGGTGCCCAGGCTCAGCCTTTTGTTGGTGAAAGGGACGGTCAGGGAGGGGCCGAGAAGGGAGGCCCGCACATGGGAGTAGCCGTTGCCCTCGCCCCAGGCCCTATCGTGGCGGTATTCTATCCCCCGGGGGACAAGCCTATCCCACATGGCCTGGAAATCGCTGAGCAGCCCCCCTTCGGCCTCGATGGTGGTGATGGCGGCGGTGGAGCCCGCCAGGAAGATGGTGGCCAGGCCACTCTCCACCCTGGACTCGGCGACGGCCTGGGCCACCTGCCGGGTGATATCGGTTATATCGCAGTGCCCTTTGGTCTGAAGTCTGATTGTGGTGCTCTCAACCACCCTCCGTTCTCCTTTCGTCACATTTTCAGCTCATCCCAGAGGATCTCGCCCAAATCGAAGATGGGCCCATCCCGACATACCAGCCTCTGCCCTTGTCGGGTATGGATGGCACAGCCCAGGCAGCCCCCCAGCCCACAGGCCAATCTCACCTCCAGGCTCACTTGGACCGGCTTATCTAAGTCGTGGGCGGCCATAGCTCGATACATGCCCACCGGGCCACAGGCGAAGACCTGGTCGGCCCATTCCAGGTAGCGGACCATCAACTCCGTAGCCAGGCCCTTTTCGCCCTGGGAGCCGTCCTCAGTGGCCAGGCGGAGGTCGACCCGGGGAGGGAGCAGTCGCTGGGGGTAGAGGGCCAGAGCACCAGGGGCGCCGTGGATGAGGATAGGGGAATACCCTTCGGCCGCCGCTTTCTGGGCCAGGAAGACCAGGGGGGCGATGCCCATGCCGCCGGCCACCAAGAGCAGATTTCGGCTATGGGGCTCTATTTTGAAGCCATTGCCCAGGGGGCCAAGGATATCAACCTCGTCGCTGGGGCGGCGGCGGGCCAGCCACTCCGTACCCCGCCCCACTACGGCAAAATAGAGGGCCAGCCTCTCCTCCTCCACCCGGTGCACGCTCAGGGGGCGTCGCAGCAAAGGGTCGTGGTCGGAGCTACAGCGGACCATGACATATTGGCCCGGCCTGGCATGGGGGGCCACCTCAGGCGCCTCCAGCCACAGGAGATAGGCGCCCGGGGTTAGCCCTTCATTGGAGAGGACCAGGCATGTCTCGATGGGCATTGTCGGATTTTTCTAGGCCGATGGAAGCATCGGAGTCCAGATAAAAGGTGACTATCTCTTCGGCCCGGGTGGCATCCGGGGCGAGCACATAGAGGTAGTGGGGCAGGCCGGCCGGGGAGAAGAGGCCCGGCCCGGCACCTGCCGCCTTCACTACGCAGCCGATACCGTGTTGCTCCAGCAATTGCCTGAGCATTTGGGCCACCGCCTCATTGGCGGCGGTGGCTACCTTTACCAGTCGTTGCCTCTGGGGTTTGGGGGACATGGCCTACTCCCTGGGGGAGAGGTAATCCCGCAGCCTTTTCACCGAGAAGGAGGGATTGCCGTTGACTACGGCGGCCACGGCGGCCTGGGCGGTATCCAGGGAGGTGAAGCAAGGGATCCTCTTCTCGGCGGCGGCGCGCCGGATCTCGAAGCCATCCCTCAGAGGGATGCGGCCCCCGGTGGGGATATTCAAGACGCCGTTCACGGTGCCATCGCGGATGACGTCTATGGCATTGGGATGGCCCTCGCTGAGTTTCTTGGTGATCATGGTCACCGGCAGCCCCATGGCCTCGATCATGGCCGCGGTGCCCTCGGTGGCGAAGAGCTTATAGTTGATGGCGGCCAGTTGCTTGATGATGGGCAAGGCCTCGGGCTTGTGGCGGTCGGCGATGCTGAGCAGGATGGCGCCCCGCTGGGGGAGCATCAGGTCGGCGGCCATGAGCACCTTGGCCAGGGCTGCCTCGAAGCTGTGGTCCACCCCCATCACCTCGCCGGTGGATTTCATCTCCGGGCCCAGGAAGGTATCTACCCCGGCCAGCTTGGACATGGAGAACACCGGGGCCTTGATGGCCACCAACCTCTGGGGCGGCCACAGCCCCGTGCGGTAACCCTGTTCCTTCAGGCTGATGCCCAGCATCACCTTGGTGGCCACCCGCACCATGGGCACGCCGGTGACCTTGGAGATGAAGGGCACGGTGCGGCTGGCCCGGGGGTTGACCTCTAGGACATAGACGGTGGAGCCCCCCTCGGGGCGGGGCACGATGACGAACTGGATGTTCATCAGCCCCTTCACCTGGAGGGCGAGCCCGATGCTCACCGCATACTCCACCATGGTATTGACCTCGTCCTTGGTGAGGCTCACCCCGGGGTAGACGGCCATGGAGTCGCCGCTGTGGACGCCGGCGCGCTCGATGTGCTCCATGATGCCGGGGATGAGCACCTGTTCCCCGTCGGCGATGCCGTCTATTTCCGCCTCCTTGCCCAGCATGAACTTGTCCACCAGCACTGGGTGCTTGCTGTCCATCTCGATGGCGGCCGAGAGGTAGCGGATCATTTCAGAGGCATTGTGGACCACCTCCATGGCCCGTCCCCCCAGCACGTAGCTGGGGCGTACCAGAAGGGGATAGCCCAGGGTCTCAGCCACCCGCAGGGCCTCCTCCACCGTGGTCACCCCGGCCCCGGGGGGCTGGGGAATGCCCAGCCGGCCCAGGAAGTTCTCAAAGCGGCGGCGGTCCTCGGCGATGTCTATGGTCTCGGCGGTGGAGCCCAGGAGGGGCATGCCGGCGTGGGCCAGGGGCTGGGCCAGGTTGATGGCGGTCTGGCCTCCAAACTGGACGATGGAGGGGGTGGCAGTGTTGTCCTCGCCGGACTCGTTCTCCAGGATATCCCGCACCGCCTCCTCGTCCAGGGGCTCAAAGTAGAGGCGGTCGCTGGTATCGAAGTCGGTGGAGACCGTCTCCGGGTTGGAGTTGGCCATAATGCTCTGGACGCCAGCCTCCTGAAGGGCCCAGGCGGAGTGGACGCTACAGTAGTCGAACTCGATGCCCTGGCCGATGCGGATGGGCCCCGCGCCCAGGACCAGGGCCTTGCTCCGCGCCTCGGCTATGGCCTCGTTTTCCTGCTCGTAGGTGCTGTAGAAGTAAGGGGTCTGGGCCTCGAACTCGGCGGCGCAGGTATCCACCATCTTGTAGACGGGGCGGATGTGCCACTGGTGGCGGAGCTGACGCACCTGCTCCGGGAGGCGGTCGGCCAGGGTGGCGATCTCCTCGTCGGAGAAGCCCAAGCGTTTGGCCTGGCGCAGAAGCTCCGGGGTCAGGGGCTCCGAGAGCAGCCGCCTTTCCATAGCCACCAGGTTGTGCAACTTATATATAAACCAGGGGTCATAGCCGGTGCGCTCCGCCAGCGCCTCAGGGGTGGCGCCGCGGCGGAGGGCGGCCATGATGGCCCATAGGCGGAGGTCATTGGGATGGAGGGGATACTGTCTCCAGTCATCCCCCCAGCTCCGGTCCTCCCAGAGCAGGGTGCGGCGGCCGAACTCCAGGGAGCGCACCGCCTTGTGCAGGGCAGCCTCGAAGGTTCGGTCGATGGCCATAACCTCGCCGGTGGCCTTCATCTGGGTGCCGATGCTGCGCTCCCCCAGGGCGAACTTATCGAAGGGCCAGCGGGGGATCTTGACCACGATGTAGTCCAGGGCGGGCTCGAAGGCGGCCATGGTCTTGCCGGTGACGGCGTTGGGTATCTCGTCCAGGCGCTTGCCCACGGCGATCTTGGCCGCCACCCGGGCGATGGGGTAGCCGGTGGCCTTGGAGGCCAGGGCGGAGCTGCGGCTCACCCGGGGGTTGACCTCGATGACATAGTAGGGCGGGGGACCCTGGGAGTCCCAATCCAGCTTGAGGTCGGTGGGCCAAGCATCGGCCACCACCTTATGGGGGGCCAGGGCGAATTGGATATTGCATCCCCCCTGTACCCCCAGGGCCCGGATTATCTTCAGCGAGGCGGAGCGCAGCATCTGGTGCTCCCGGTCGGTGAGGGTCTGGGAGGGGGCCACCACGATGCTATCGCCGGTGTGGACACCCATAGGGTCCACGTTCTCCATATTGCACACTGAGATGCAGTTGTCGGCAGCATCCCGCATTACCTCGTATTCGATCTCCTTCCAGCCGGCCAGGCTCTTCTCGATGAGCACTTGGTGGACGGGGCTCACCGCCAGCCCGATGCGGACTATCTGCTCGAACTCCTCCGGGGTGTGGGCCATGCCGCCCCCCGTCCCGCCCAAGGTGTAGGCGGGGCGGATGACCACGGGCAGCCTGATGGCCCGGGCTGCCTCCTTGGCCTCCTCGAGGCTGTTGGCGATATAGCTTTCGGGCACGGGCTCGCCGATCTCCAGGAGCATCTTCTTGAACAGCTCGCGGTCCTCGGCCTTGCGGATGGTGTCGATGGGGGTGCCCAGGGAGCGGACATGGTATTTATCCAGGACGCCGGCGTTGGCCAGGTCTACAGCCAGGTTAAGCCCCGTCTGGCCACCCAGGGTGGGCAAGAGGCCATCGGGGCGCTCCTGGGCGATGATGCGCTCCAAGACCTCCACGGTGAGGGGCTCGATGTAAACGATGTCGGCGATGCCCTCGTCGGTCATGATGGTGGCCGGGTTGGAGTTGACCAGGATGGAGGTGACGCCCTCCTCGCGGAGGGCCTTGCAGGCCTGGGTGCCGGCGTAGTCGAACTCTGCGGCCTGGCCGATGACGATAGGCCCTGAGCCGATGACCAGTACCTTTTTGACCTTATCTGGCATTCCTTATTCCATTCCCTGCTTAGTTCGCCTTATTTTCCCATCCACCGCGCCCAGTCAGGTTTTTCGGGGGCTCTGCCCGGGGGCGGGGTGGCAGGTCTTGAACCCATTTATTGACCTAATGGCAAACGCTGGCTATCATTATCTCTATGAAGGAGCAGACCAAGCGCTGGCTGGAGATGGCAGAGTATGACCTGGAGACAGCGAGGGTACTTTTCACTTCTCGTCGCTACATCTATTCCATCTTTATGTGCCATCTCTGCCTGGAAAAGGGCCTCAAGGCCTGCATCGTAGAATATATGGATGTTTTCCCGCCGCGTACCCATAACCTGGGGCGGCTGGCAGAGGCGGCCCGGCTCGAGTTGCCGCCAGGCTTCGCCGAGTTTATATTTCGTCTCTCCGATGAAAGCGTCCGCACCAGGTATCCAGAGGAGTACCGGGTGCGCTATACTAAGGCCACAGCTCAAAGATACCTCCAAAAGACAGAGGAAGCCTTCCTATGGTTACGACAGAAGCTGACCTCAAGGCCATAATCCGCAAATTTGTGGATACCCTCAAGCCCGTCAGGGTGCACAAGGTTATCCTGTTTGGTTCCTATGCCTCCGGCAGCCCCGATGAGTGGAGCGACATCGACATCGCTGTCATCTCCGACGACTTCAAGCGTCTGGGGCATAACCGCACTATTCGGCTTCTGGCAAGGGCTCACCGGCGCTGCAATGCCTCCCTTGAGCCTCTGGCTTTCACCCTGGAGGAATATGAAAGGGCTGACCATCTGAGCTTCTTGGGGCAAATCAAGCGCCAGGGCAAGGTCATCTACGAGGCTGAGTAGCCCCGCTTTTTCGACCTGGGTGTCTTTTTGGGGAGAGGTGTCAGACTTCTTAATCATGCTCCCTGCCCGGCTATGTTTTTCCCTTCCTACCCACCGCACTCGCAGAAGCTCAAGGACTTTCTCTTTGTTCACCACCTCATCCTCCCCTCTCCACCATCTCCAAAAACTGCTCAAAGGAGTTCAGGGTATCCCTGGGGCCGGGGGAGGCCTCAGAATGGTACTGGATGGAGAGCACCGGGTACTCGTGGTGGGCCAGGCCCTCCACGGTGCCGTCGTTGAGGCTCACCCGCGTTATCTCCACCTCCGGCCCCAGGCTCTCGGCGTCCACGGCATAGCCATGGTTCTGCGCAGTGATATATACCTGTCCTGTGGCCGTATCCCGTACCGGGTGGTTGCCACCCCGGTGGCCGAACTTGAGCTTGAAGGTCCTGCCCCCAAATACCCGCCCCAGGAGCTGATGCCCCAGGCAGATGCCCATAATCGGCTTGCGGCCCACCAGGGCGCGCACCACCGCCTCCAGATAGGGCAGGGCGGGGTCGCCGGGGCCAGGGGAGACCACTACGCCATCGGGCCCCAGCCTCAGGATGTCCTCGCCGGGGGTGGTGGGGGGGACAACGGTGAGGGCACAGCCCAGGCCCCGCAGAATCCTCAAGATGCTGCGCTTCACCCCGCAGTCAACGACGACTATGTGATACCTGGCCTCGCCATCAGGCTCCAGCCTGTAACTCTCCTTGGCGCCGACCTCCTTCACAAAATCCGTCTCATCATATCGGGGCAGACTCTTTAATCGGGCTAGGGCTTCCTCCGGGCCCAGCGTGCAACTCAAAAAGCCCATCATCACCCCGGAGACGCGGAGGCGGCGGGCGAGGGCACGGGTGTCCAGGCCAGCGATGCCCGGGATGCCGTTCTCCGCCAGGTACTGGTGCAGGGTCTGGCCGCTCTGCCAATGGCTGGGCAGGTGGCAGTCCTCCCGCACCACAAAGCCCCTCACTTGGATGCGGTCGGACTCGAAATCGAAGCGGTTTATGCCATAGTTGCCCACCATGGGATAGGTGGGCACCACTATCTGCCCGGCATAGGAGGGGTCGGTGAGCATCTCCTGGTAGCCCATCATGCTGGTATTGAACACCACCTCGCCATAGGTATCCACCTCGGCCCCGAAGGAGTAGCCCTGGTAGACGGTGCCATCTTCCAAGACCAGGATGGCTTTCTTGGAGCTAGAGGCTGTCATCTTTATACACCAGTCTCCCATCAACTATGGTGGCCATCACCTTGCCGCGGAGGGTGTAGCCGGCCAAGGGGGTGTTCTTGCCCTTGGAGGCGAAGGCTTGGGGGTCCACCACCCATTGGGCCTCGGGGTCGAAGATGGTTATATCGGCCGGGGCACCCTCTCTGAGCCCGGTCTGGGTGTCTCGCCCCAGAATCCGTGCCGGCCCGTAGGTGAGTGCCTCGATCAATGTTTCCAGCTTGAGCTCCCCGATATGCACCAGGGCCAGGAGGGCGGCCAGGGCCGTCTCCAGGCCGCTGATGCCGAAGGCGGCCAGGTCGAACTCGCAGAGCTTATCCACCAGCCTATGGGGGGCATGATCGGTAGCGATGGCGTCAATGGTTCCGTCCTGAAGTCCGCGGTTCAGGGCGAGCACATCGGCCGGGGTGCGCAGGGGTGGGTTCACCTTGGCGCTGGTATCGTAGGCGCAGCTATTCAGGGGCTGGTGGCGCGGGGGCACCCGGCCCAGCCAGCCCCACTCTGCCCCCATCACCCGCTCCTCGGTGAGGGTGAGGTGGTGGGGGGTGACCTCGGCGGTGATGGGCAACCCCTTCTCCTTGGCGCGGCGCACCAGTTCCACGGAGCCAGCGGTGGTCAGGTGAGCCAAATGGAGCCTGGCCCCGGTTAGCTCAGCCAGGGCGATATCCCGGGCCACCACGGTCTCCTCGGCGGCGGGGGGTATCCCCCTCAACCCCAGGCGGGCCGAGGTCCAGCCCTCGTTCATGACGCCGTCTTTACTCAGGCTGGCATCCTCGCAGTGCTCGATGACGGGCAGGCCGAAGCTGCGACTGTACTCCAGGGCATTGCGGAGCAGCCGGGGGTCGGCCACCGAGTTGCCGTCGTCGCTGAAGGCCACCGCCCCGGCCTGGGCCAGCTCCCCCAGCTCCGCCAGCTCCTCCCCCTTTCGCCCCCGGGTGATGCAGCCGATGGGCAGCACCCTGACTGCCCCCTCTTGGGTGGCCCTCTTCAGCACATAGTCCACCGCCGCCCCCGAGTCCAAGGGCGGCTGGGTGTTGGGCATGGCGCACACGGTGGTAAACCCCCCCCGGGCGGCGGCCTGAGTGCCGCTGGCGATGGTCTCCTTGTCCTCCTGGCCGGGCTCGCGGAGGTGGCAGTGGAGGTCAATAAATCCAGGGCAGACGATAAGTCGTTGCGCCTCCAGGACCGGGACATCTGGCTTAGGGGCCAGACCTGGCTCGCCGAGCCAGGCGATCTTTCCCCCCTCTATGAGCAAGTCGCCCACCCTGTCCAGACCCTGGCCCGGGTCGAAGAGCCGGCCGCGGATGAGCAGGGCTTCCGTCAATGGGCACCCCCTGCTAGTAGGTAGAGCAGGGCCATGCGCACTGCCACCCCGTTGGCTACCTGCTCCTCGATGACCGACTGGGCACCGTGGGCCACCTCCGGCGCGATCTCGATGCCCTCGTTAACGGGCCCGGGATGCATCACCAGGGCATCGGGCTTGGCCAGGGCCAGGCGCCTCTCGTCCAGTTGATAAAGCCTGACGTATTCCTCGATGCTGGGCAGAAGCCCTCCCTGCTGGCGCTCCCTTTGGAGCCGCAGCACCATGATGATATCGGCATCGGCGAGGGCGGCCTCTATATCGGGTTCGATGATGGCCTGGGGATAGGCCTGGCCCCAGAAGCGCGGGAGCAGGGTGGGGGGGCCGCAGAGCACCACTTGGGCGCCCATAATGGTGAGCCCCCAGATGTTGGAGCGGGCCACCCGGCTATGCAGTATATCGCCGATGATCACCGCCTTGGCCCCCTCCACCCCGCCGTGGTGGCTGCGGATGGTGTACAGGTCGAGGAGGGCCTGAGTGGGGTGGGCATGCCAGCCATCGCCGGCATTGACCACGCTGGAGGCCACCTGCTGGGCCACCAAGTAAGGGGCGCCGGAGCAGGGGTGGCGCATGACCAGGACATCGCTACCCAGTGCTTGGATGGTGCGCACCGTATCCACCAGGGACTCACCTTTGACGGCGCTGCTGGTGGCGGCGGTGATGCTGGTGACATCGGCGCCCAGGCTCTTGGCCGCCATCTCGAAGGAGAGCCGGGTCCGGGTGCTGGGTTCGTAGAACATGGTGACCACCGTCTTGCCCCTGAGGGTAGGCACCCGCTTGATCTCCCGGCCCAGGATCTCCTTCATGGCGTCGGCGGTGTGGAACAGGAATTCCATCTCCTGGCGACTGAAATCGTCCAGGTCGAGGATGTGGCGGTGCTGCCACGGCGAAGCGGTCGGTTTGGTGATGGGGGGATAAAGCTGGCTCTGCTCTCTGATCCTCACTGGCCACCCCCTTCTCGATTGGTGATGATGGCCACCTCATCCCGGCCATCGGTCTCCTTAAGGCGTACCTGCACCTCCTCGCGGCGGGCTGAGGGGAGATTCTTGCCCACATAGTCGGCGCGGATGGGCAGCTCCCGATGCCCCCGGTCCACCAGCACTGCGAGCTGGATGGACTCGGGGCGCCCATGGTCGATGAGGGCATCCAGGGCGGCCCGGATGCTGCGGCCCGTATAGAGGACATCGTCCACCAGGATGACCCGCTTGCCGGCGATATCGGTGGGCATATCGGTACGGCGGACCACTGGAGGGGGGTCCCGCCAGGAGAGGTCGTCGCGGTAGAAGCTGATGTCCAGGCTGCCCACTGGGACCTGGGAGCCCTCGAACTCGGCGATGAGGTTGGCCAGGCGCTGGGCCAGGGGGACGCCCCGGGTATGGATGCCCACCAACACCACCCCTTGGCCGCCCCGGTTGTGCTCGATGATCTCGTGGGCGATGCGGCTCAGGGAGCGGCGGATGTCCTCCTCGGTTAGGATGGTCTTCTCGGGCACAAAAAATCCTCTCGCCCTGGGTGGCAAGAGGCTACAAATTGAGATGGGGTATTCATTTGTTTGCCCTTGCCAGCCTCACGGGACTGACTTAAAGGTTCGCTTTTATAATACTATATCACATTTTGGGCCGGTTGGGAAGGGGTTGGGGGGCATTTTGGGGGAAGAGTGGCCTACTTGTATAAGCCGCCCCTCTCCAAAGCCTCGGCGGCGAATCCCAGCCCATAGCGGGCCAAGACCTCTTTGCCCGGGATGCCGTTTCGGGTCCAGCCCCTCTCCTCATAGTAACTGTCCAGGTCCCTGTCTACATCCTCTTTAGTGAGAACCTTGGTGCCCTGGTAGTTCATAAGGGACAGCTCGGTACCCCTATCGGGGCGCTTTATGGGCTGGGTGAAGACGAAGTCGGGCAAGCGGTCGTCCTTTCTGGAGAAGCCCCGTAGCGCGTTCATGGCCCGGGCCAGGTTGTAGGCACGCTCGGCGGCATCCAGGATATCCTGGGGGCTCTTCTCGATGCCGGTGGCGGCGACGTACAGTTCAGCCACGGTATTGATGTTATACAGGGCAGCCACCTGCATCCTGAAGCAGAGCCCGAAGATGTTCAGGGTGATCCCCCAGGTCTCGAAGTGGGCCAAGAACCTGCCCAGATCGAAGCCATCTGGGGTGAAGATCCTTTCCATAGCTTCCTTGGAGAAGCCCATGCCGGGCACCACCCTGGCGAAGAAGGCGGGGTCGCGGCCCTTGGCCACAGTGAGCCCGGTGACCGGCATATCATGGCAGGGCCTGACATTGGTCATGGCCCCGAAGGTCTCCAGGGCATAGTTGGCCCGGGGGTCGAAATCGAATTCGGTGCCCTTGATGTGCAACGCATGGTTCTCTGAGCCCCTGCCGATGCGCTCGATGGCACCGAGAAAGCCCTGGGCCAGGACATCACCGAAGCCCTCCCTTTTGGCGGTCATCTCCAGGAGCCGGCACACCATGCCGAAATCGCGCCGGCTCAGGTCAAAGCCACCCGTGTCCTCCCTGGTGAGGATTCCCCTGTGGTAGAGGTCGGTGGCCCAATCGAAGATGGCGCTCCAGGTCATCATGTCTATGCCATAGCGGTTGGCCAGCTCGCCACACTTATAGGCCTTCTCGATGCTGCCCGCCTCACAGCGCAGGCCGAAAGCCCAAGGGGGGTCGAGGGGGGTGGAGAAGGGCACCCCGGTGCCCGGGAACTCCTCCTTGAGCTGGATGATGGCCTTGTCGCAGGTGAGGCAGGAGGTACAGCCGAGCAGCCGCCCTCTCAGTTTCTTGTACTGCTCCTGGCCAAAGCGCTCGATGACCTCATCCCTGGGCCAGGTCTCCCTGGCGTTATGGCGGGTGAAGTAGCCTGCATTCTCCCAGAGGGGGAAGACGAAGTACAAGGCCAGGTTCCTCCAATTGTCCCGGTTGCGGTCGGTCATGGCCCGCTCCATGAGCTGGTTGGCGGTGCGCATGAAGCGCTTGGCGTCGGCTAGCCTGACATCGTGGCTGCCATCGACCACTATGGCCTTGAGGTTCTTGGAGCCCAGATTGGCGGCCATGGTGCGGCCCATGGTGCCGAACTTGTCCACCAGGGCAATGGCTATCTTGACCCGGTTTTCCCCGGCTGGCCCTATGCACAGGGTGGAAGCGGCGCGGCCATGTTTGTCCAACAGCCACTCATGGGTGTCAAGGGTATCCTTCTGGCCCCAGAGTTCGCCGGCGTCGCAGATCTCTACATCGTCATCCCTCAGCTTCAGGTAGACGGGTTTAGGGGCCCTGCCGGTTATGACCATATGGTCATAGCCTGCCGCCCTGAGCCTGGCACCGAAGGTGAGGCTGCCTACCCAGGTGGACACCGTGCCCGAGGCTGGGCACACGGTGGTGGCGAATGACTTGGAGCTGCCCGGGGCCACGGTGCCATTGAATACCCCACAGCCGATGATGATGGGCTGCTCTGGTGCCAGGGGGTCAGCACCAAATCTCACATAATCATAGGCGAGCCGGTTGTCGATGCCCCAGCCCCCGATGAAGTCGGCCACCAGTTTGGGGTCCAGGGGCTTGGTCCAGGTCTTAGCAGCGGTCAAATCGACGTGGAGAACCCTCCCCATGTACAGGCCTTTATATTCCATCCCATACCTCCTTAACCTAAGACGCCTGGGCGGGAACCTTTTCCCGGGTTATGGCGCCATAGGGACAGTAGCGAGCACACAGGCCGCACAGGTCGCAGTCATCGGTGAACTCGATATGCATTTCCCCACTGGGCAGCCTATATACTTTTATAGCCGCCTTGGCCGGGTTGAAGGCGCCAAACCTGCGCAGGGAGCAACGCATTTGGCAGATCTGGCAATTGATGCACTTGTCGGGGTCAGCCGCGATCATGAGGTCACACCTCAAGCAGCGATCGGCCTCGGTGATGGCGGCCTCGGCGTCGATGGGCTGCTCCACTTTGTCTTGGATTTCCGGGGTTACTCGGGGGGCAATGGCCAGCCCCCATCTCCAGGGCGGGACGGTGGTCTCAGGAGGGGCCAGGATTTCGTCGATGTTGCCCTCGCCCCCCAGATACCGATCGATGGCCGCCGCTGCCTTACGGCCGTGGGCAATGGCTGAGATTATGCTGGGCCGGCCCAAAACGGCCTCGCCGCCGGCGAAGACGCCCTTGCGGGAGGTGGCCAGGTTCGACTCATTCACGCGAAAGGTTTTGCCGTCCTTCAAGTCCAGGTCAAAGCTTCGGGGTACAGCCCCCAGGGGAATGCCCTGTTCCGCAGGCTCATCCCTGGTGGCCCTATAGACCCCCGTGCCCAAGAAAATGGCCTCATAGCCCTGGGCCGAGAGGTCGTCCAGGGAATTCACCTCGGCGCCCGTCTTTATCTCGGCTCCGGCTCGCAGGATGGCCTCGATCTCCCGGTCTACCACCTCAGGGGGGAGTCTATGTGGGGGCACCCCCCAGCGCATCATGCCCCCGGGCTGGGGTCGGGCCTCGAAGATGGTGACAGCGTGGCCCAGCTTAGCCAAATAATAGGCGGCGGTGAGTCCAGCAGGACCTGAGCCCACCACGGCCACCTTCTTGCCAGTGGCCGTGACGGCCGGGGTTACCGCGAGGGCAGCCGCCTCGGCGGGCTTGAGAGGCATTATACTTTGAGTACCAGGGGCCAGGCCATAGCTCTCCGGCTGCTCCGAGACGAATCGCTTCAGGATCCTGATGGCCTCGGGGTCATCTATATCTTTGAGTCGGCACCTGGCCTCGCAGGGATGGAAGCAGGCCCAGCCACACACCCAGGGGAAGGGTATCCTTTCCCGGATCACGGCCAGGGCTTCATTGAACCTGCCCTGGGCTATGTAGCGCAAATAGCGGGGAACATCGATGCCTGCGGGACAGGCCTCTCGACAGGGAGCCACAGCCGGAGGCCCCTTGGACACCACCATGACAACCTCCTTACTCCCTTGGCTACTTGCCTTTAAACTCGGGCCTTCTTTTTTCCCTGAAGGCCCTTATTCCTTCCCGGTTGTCCTCGGAGTTGACCAAGATGGCCTGACAGTTGGCCTCGCGCTCCAGGGCGGTGGGTAGGTCCATCTCCAGCGCCTGATAGATGCTCTCCTTCATCATGGACAGGGCTATAGGTGGGCCCTTGGCCAGGCTTTCGGCCAGCTCCCTGGTGGTGGCCTCCAGCTTGTCGGCGGGCACCACCTTATTGACCATGCCTATCCTCTCCGCCTCTTTGGCATCGATGATGCGCCCGGTCATGAGCAGCTCGCAGGCCCTGGGCACCCCTACTGCCCGGGGCAGGAAATAGGTGCCGCCGGTATCGGGGTGAACCCCGATGTTGACGAAGACCTGGCCGAAGCGGGCCTGGTCGGAGGCGATGATCATATCGCAGGCCAGGGCGAGGTTGGCGCCGGCGCCCACCGCGGCGCCGTTGACTGAGGCGATGACAGGCTTGGGCGCGTTTCTCAGTTGCAGCGGGAGCTTATGGAACGAGGCCATCCCGGTGTGGATCTCTACCGGAGAGGTCGCCTCAAACAGGGGGTGACCCAGGTCGGCGCCGGCGCAGAAGGCGCGGCCCGAGCCGGTGAGCACGATCACCCTTACTTCTGGGTCTTTGGCCGCCTCGTCTATCGCCTGGCTGGACTCGGTGAGCATCTGATCGGTCAAGGAGTTCATCTTGTCGGGCCGGTTGAAGGCGATGTAGGCCACACCCGCCTCCTTCTTATAGGTTATGGTCTCGTAGGCCATGGGGGTACCTCCTTCCCTATTTTGCTCCTAAATCGGTTCAGTGTAGACTCGCTGTCAAGCGGCTGGGTTCCCGGCCATTACAGGATCACTCCCCTCTCCTTGAAGCGGCTGATATCCTCCCAGGAGTAGCCCAGCTCCAGGAGTATCTCCTCACTATGCTGTCCCAGATCGGGGGCCGGCGTCCTCGAGGTAATGGGTGTCTCGTTAAAGATGATGGGTGAGTTCACCGACTTCATCTTGCCCACCACGGGATGCTCTACATCCACCAGGAAGTTATTGGCTTCCACCTGGGGGTCTTCCAGGGCGCTCTTGATGGTGTGCACATAGGCCCAGACCAATTCATATTTATCGAAAAGGGGCGTCCATTCCTCCAAGGTCTTGGCGGCTATGACCTTGTCTATGATATCCACCAGCTCGGCGCAATTCTGTTCCCGCTTCTCGGTGGTATCGAAGCGGGGGTCATGCTCCAGGTGCTCTATTCCCAGGGCCTTGCAGAAGGGGGGCCAGAAGCGCTCCGGGAAGAGCATGACGAACTGCACCCAGCGCCCGTCCTTGGCCCGGTAGCAGTTCCACATGGGGTTTATCATATCCCGGCGGCCCACTCTTTTGATGTCTTGGCCGCTGAGGAGGGTGGCCTGGTGCTGCAGCGAGGTCACCCACATCCCGGTCGCCATCAAGGCCACATCCACCTTCTGTCCTTGCCCGGTCCTCTCTCGGGCGAGGAGGGCGGCAGTGATGCCGCCGGCGATGGCCAGGGCGGTGGTATGATCCCCCATGGCGGGGCGTTGAAAGGCCGGTGGCCCATCGGGCTCGCCCATGGTGGACATGATGCCGGAGCTGGCCCAGAAGGCGGAGTAGTCGTAGCCGGGCTTGTCCGCGTTGGGCCCCTTGCTGCCGAACCCGGTGAGGTGGGCGTATACCAGTCTGGGGTTGACCTGGCGCAGAGAGGGATAGTCCATGCCGATCCTCTTCAGGGAGGGCTCTTGGAGGTTAGAGGCGAAAACATCGGCCCCGGCTATGAGCTTGTAGCCGATCTGTCTGCCCTCCTCCAAGCGCAGGTCCAGGGCGATGCTCCTCTTGTTTTCATTGTCCTGCTCCCACAAGGGGCTGGGGACGGGGCACTTGGGGAGCCAGCCCAGAGCCGATATCCACCGCCCCGGGTCGCCGCCCTGGGGGTGCTCTATCTTGATGACCTCTGCCCCCCAGTCAGCGAGGAGAAGGCAGGCGGCGGGCATGGCTGCTGTCGTGGTCAGATCGATGACCTTGATCCCTTCCAGGGGACGGTTCATAACTCTGGCCTCCTTTCGGGCATTGACTTCCCCACCTCAGGGTGGGCGAGTTTTGCCGCTACAAGATCACCCCTTCATCTTTGAGTTGGCTGATTTCCTCCCAGGAGTAGCCCAGCTCCAGGAGCACCTCCTCGGTGTGCTGGCCCAGCAGGGGCGCTGCCATTCTTATGGAATGAGGGGTTTCGCTGAAGCGGACGGGCGAGTTCACCGACTTTATCTTGCCCTGAGTGGGGTGCTCCAGCTCCACCACGAAGTCGTTGGACGCGGACTGGGGGTCTTCCAGGGCGCTCTTGATGGTATGCACATAGGCCCAGACCAGCTCATTCTCATCGAAGCGGGGTACCCACTCCTCCAGGGTCTTGGTGGCGAAGACCTCATCCAGGATCTTTAATAGTTCCTCCTTATTCTGGGCCCGCTTCTCGGTGGTATCGAAGCGGGGGTCATGCTCCAGGTGCTCTATTCCCAGGGCCTTGCACATGAGGGGCCAGAAGCGCTCCGGGAAGAGCATGGTGAAGATACACCACCGGCCGTCCTTGGCCCGGTAGATGTTGAACATGGGGTTGGGCATATCCCTCCGGGAGACCCGCTGGATGTCCTGGCCACTGAGGAGGACGGCCTGCCCCTGCCAGTCAGTGATCCACATCCCGGTATTCATCAGGGAGGTATCTACCCGCTGGCCGATGCCATGCTTCTCCTGAGCATAGAGGGCGGCCAGGATACCGCCAGCAAAAGCCAGCGAGGTCATATGGTCTCCCATGGCGGGGCGTTGAAAGGCGGGCGGGGCCTCTGGCTCGCCGATGGTGGACATGATGCCGGAGCTGGCCCAGAAGGCGGAGTAATCGTAGCCGGGCTTCTCCCGGGATGGCCCTTTGGTCCCATACCCAGTGAGGTGGGCGTATATGATCTTGGGGTTGATTTGCTTTAGGGTCTCATAATCCATGCCTGCCCGTTTCAGGGAGGGCTCCTGCAAGTTGGAGACGAAGATATTTGCCCCCTTCACGAGCTTATAAGCCACCTGCCTGCCCTTCTCCTTGTATAGGTCGAGGGCGATGCTCCTCTTGTTGCGGTTGTCCGCCTCCCAGCCGGGGAAGAGGGGACAGGGCGGAAGCCAGCCGGGCCCGCTCCAGCCCCGGGCGGGGTCACCACCAGCGGGGTGCTCTATCTTGACCACATCTGCCCCCCAGTCCCCCAGCAACTGGCAGGCGGCTGGCGCCGCCGCCCAGGTGGTCAGGTCGACAACCTTTACACCTTCCAGTGGACCTCGCATGGTCTAGCCTCCTTGTGAATATCTTCGCCGCTGGGTGTTTCCATCCTCGGTCTTCGCTGTTTCACAGGAGAAGCAGAATTGGTGGCCAGGGGGGAAGATAGCCGCCCATTGGAGCTATCTCTGTGTGTGATCTGGTCAGGAGTGGCCTGCCGCAAAGATCCCCAGTCCTCCCTGGCCGGGGTGAGAAACCAAGCGGGCTAAACATATCACGGGCAGGAAACCTTGTCAAGGAGACCGCCCCAAGGTCCTGGCCATAGCCCCCACCAAGTAGCTGGCCACCACAGTCAGGTCTTCGGTGGGCAGGTAGTGGGGGGCGGAGGCATCGAACAGGAAGTTCACCGACCCCGCCACCTCCTCATCTCCCAGGTACAGGATGCAGGCCACCGGCAGGCGGGGGAAGGCCAGAAACCGAAAGGCGGCATCGCCGGCGCGGCTCATGGGCCTGCCCCCCAGGGCCGCACCCGCCCGGCGAAAGCCGTCCAGGTCGTTGCCGAAGAGCCTGTTTAGGGGGTCATTGACCAGATTCTGGAACCGCTGCCCGAATAACTCTGCCCCGGGCAGGAACCGGTAGGTAACCCAGCTATCGGCCACCGCTGTGCCGTCGGCGGTGAGCAAGTAGTGGAGCAGGACGAGCTGAAGATAAGGGGGTGGGGGCTGGGGGTTGTCCATCTCCTCAACTCGGCCCCGAGGATGGTAAATATAGAAGCGCCGGTTGAAGAAGGGCACCAGGAATCTGCCCTGGGCAAAAGGGCAGCCACTCTTGTTGGCCGTCACCAGAGGGGCAATCCCCTCCATTTGCCGCAAGGCCTGTTGCAGGGCAGCATCCAAGGGCATGCTCAAGCTCCCCAACTCACTCAGTACAGGATAGTATAAGCGGGCAGGGCTGACAAGCTATTTTACCATTGCCCCCTTTTCTGATATAATATGTTGTGTCATAAAGGTCGAGGCTGAGAATGGGTTCCAGGCTGCTTCAAAGAAGCCTTATCTATTTGCTGCTGCTGGTGGCTGCCATTGCCGTCTTCGCTTGGCTGAACCCGTTTAAGGGCGGGCCGGAGGAGAAGTCCTTCACTGAAGTGATTCAGATGGCCAAGAACGATGAGATCGCCTCTATACGCCAGGACGGGGAGAATTTGCTGATCACCTTGAAGGGCGAACAGGAGGCGAGCTTCAAGTCCAGCTTCAGTGGCAGCACCGCCGAGCTCATCGACACCCTGAGGGGGGCCGGGGTGCTGGTGGCTGGGGTGGATGTCGGGGGTGCGCTCCAGATAGATGTCAAACCGCCCAGCGGCTTTAACTGGGGGGCCGTGCTGGGCACCTTCTTGCCCCTGCTCTTCTTTGGCGGATTGCTCTTCTTCCTGCTGCGCAACGCCCGGGGCGCCAGCGACCAGGCCCTCAGCTTCGGGCGCAGTCGGCCCCGGGTGGTGACCGGCAACCGGCCCACTGTGACCTTCGCCGATGTGGCCGGTGTGGAGGAAGCCAAGCAGGAGCTTCAGGAAGTGGTGGAATTCTTGCGCCTGCCCCAGAAGTTCCAGGCTCTGGGCGCTCGCATCCCCCGGGGCGTGCTGGTGGTGGGGCCGCCGGGCACCGGCAAGACCTTGCTGGCCCGGGCCATCGCCGGCGAGGCCGGGGTGCCCTTCTTCTCCATCAGCGGCAGCGAATTCGTAGAGATGTTCGTGGGGGTGGGCGCCTCCCGGGTGAGGGACCTCTTCGACCAGGCCAAGCGCAATGCCCCCTGCATCGTCTTCGTGGATGAGATCGACGCCGTGGGCCGCCACCGGGGCGCCGGATTGGGGGGCAGCCACGACGAGCGGGAGCAGACCCTGAACCAGATACTGGTGGAGATGGATGGATTCGATACCAACACCAATGTCATCGTCCTGGCCGCCACCAACCGCCCCGATATCCTGGACCCAGCCCTGCTCCGCCCCGGCCGCTTCGACCGCCAGGTGATCCTGGACCGCCCCGATATCGCCGGGCGTAGGGCCATCCTTCAGGTCCACACCAAGGGCAAGCCTCTGGAGGAGGGGGTAAGCCTGGAGAGCCTGGCCAAGCAAACGCCGGGCTTCAGCGGTGCCGACCTGGCCAACCTGGTCAATGAGGCAGCTATCCTCACCGCTCGGCGCAATAAGCAGGCCATCGGTATGCCCGAGTTTGAGGAGGCCATCGATAGGGTTATCGCCGGACCGGAGAAGAAGAGCCGCATCATCAGCCCCAAGGAAAAGGAAATGACCGCCTACCATGAGGCGGGACATGCCCTGGTGGCCAGGATGCTGCCCAACGCCGACCCCGTACATAAGATCTCCATCGTGGCTCGGGGCACCATGGGCGGCTATACCAAGCTGTTGCCCACTGAGGACCGCTTTATGTGGACCCGCTCCCAGTTTAACGACCTGCTGGCGGTGAAGCTGGGCGGCCGGGCGGCAGAGGAGCTCATCTTCGACGAGGTGACCACGGGCAGCGAGCAGGATATCGAATTGGCCACCAAGCTGGCCCGCAAGATGATCACCGAATATGGCATGAGCCAGCGGCTAGGCCCGCGCATCTTCGGGCGCAAGGAGGAGCTGGTCTTCCTGGGCAGGGAGATCTCGGAGCAGAAGGACTATAGCGAGCGGACAGCCCTGGAGATCGACAGGGAGGTGCAGCTCCTCATTGACAATGCCCATAAGGTGGCCAGGGATATCCTGACCCAGCACCGGGCCAAGCTAGTTCGGCTGGCCGAGCGCCTCATCGCCCAGGAGACTATCGAGGGGGAGGAGCTGGAAAAGCTCCTCGCCTCACCCGAGCCCGCTACAGCCTCCGAGCCGGAGGTTTCTTCATAAGCCTCGAACCAGACGGGATTAGGGTGGCCCTCAGGGCTGCCCCTTTTGTATCTAAGGGCAAATTGTGAAGATCAGGGTCAGATTTTTTGCCGGCCTCCGGGAGCTGGCCGGTCACAGGCAAATAGAGCTGGAGGTGCCCCCCGCCACCACTGTGGCCAGCCTCAGAGAACTGGTAGGCGACCGCTTCCCCGGCCTGAAGCGGGCCCCAGCCCAGGTGGCGGTCAATGCTGAGTTCGCCCCCCCAGAGCAGGTACTCCAGGCAGGCGATGAAGTAGCCCTGCTCCCACCCATGAGCGGAGGTTAGCGTGTTCCAGATAACGGATAAACCCCTTGACCCCCAGTCCATAATCCGGGGGGTGCAGAAGAATACCTATGGGGCAGTGGTAACCTTTATAGGCACGGTGCGCAGCCCCTCGGCAGGTAAAGAGGTCGTCCATCTGGACTACGAAGTTTATGAAGAGATGGCCCTGCTCAAGCTGAAAGAGGTAGGTCGGGAGATAAAGGAGCGTTGGGGCCTGGAGGATGTGGCTATTTGCCACCGGGCAGGGCGGGTGCGGCCGGGGGAGATAGTGGTGGTCATCGCCATAGCTGCCCCCCACCGCCGGGAGGCCTTTCAGGCTTGCTCCTATGCCATCGACCGCATCAAGGAGATAGTCCCCATCTGGAAGAAGGAAGTCTTCAGCGACGGCAGTCGCTGGGTGGGGGGACATTCATAGCCCTTTGAAGGAGGTCAAATTGAAGGTGATCGGCATCTGCGGCAGCCCCCGAAAGGGGAATACCGAGTGGATGCTCGGCAGGGTGCTGGAGGCAGCCCGGCACCGGGGCGCTGATACCGAGCTTGTCCTGCTCCGGGAGAAGAACATCGGCCTATGCGATGGCTGCCTCAGTTGCGAAGTCGGCGGCCAGAACCGCGAAGGTATATGCCACCTAAAGGACGATATGTCAGAGCTCTATCCCAGTCTGGTGGCGGCAGATGCCTGGGTACTGGGCACCCCCGTCTACTTCGAGCTCCTCTCGGCATTGTTGAAGAACTTCATGGACAGGACCTGTCCCATTTGGCCCAGGCTAAAGGGCAAGGTTGTCGCCGCCACCGCCGTAGCCGAAGCGGGCATTGGCCAGGCGGTGGCGAATATCAAGACCTACGCCTCCCTGTGCCGGATGGAATTCATCGGCAGCGTCACCGCTTTAGGCAGAGACCCCCACGATGTCTCTAAAGACGAGGCGGTGGCCAGGGAGCTATGGCGACTGGGCGAGAGCCTGGTTCAAGCCGTGGAGGCGAAGCAGGCCAAATAGGGATGTAGCCAGACTGATAGGGGGAGGATTATGTTAGAGAGCATTCCCATCGAGGTTGTGGAGGCTATCCTGGATACCCTGCCTGTGGAGATTTCCTTCGTGGACGCCGAGGATACGGTCAGATATTACAGCCACGGGGACAAGCGCATCTTCAAGAGGACGCCCGCCGTCATAGGTAGAAAGGTGCAGCAGTGCCATCCCCAGCACAGTGTCCACAAGGTTCAGCAGATCCTGGACGATTTCAAGACGGGGAGGAGGGACGTGGCTGAGTTCTGGATCAACCTCCACGGCCGGCAGGTCTACATCCGATACTTTGCGGTCAGGGACAAGGAGGGCAAATACCTGGGCACCCTGGAGGCTACCCAGGACATAACGGAGGTCAAGAAGATAGAGGGGGAGAAGCGGCTGCTGGACTAGGATCGGGTTCGAATCCGTCCGGGCCGTTTGTTAACCCGTGTAGTGCCCCCTTAAAAGCAGCTTTCCTCATCCACCGCTGGTCATTTTCCCCCGCCCAGTATAAGATATACCATTGACCGATTTCCTGAAAGCGAGCTTGCCTCGACTGTGACCTGGATCACCGCTGCCCTGGCGGGCGCTGCCATCATGGGCGTGGTGAGCATCATCGATAGCCACCTCGTCTCTAAGCGTATGCCCAGCCTCTGGGCCTTCCTCATCCCGGTGGGAATTCTTCACCTCGGCTTTGGCCTGATCGTCCTCGGTCTCTTCCCCCTCCCCGGGGCGGTGGGTGCCTTCCCCTGGGGGGTGGCCATCGCCTCAGCCATCGTCCGCGTGGTTGGGATCCTTTTCATGTTACATGCCATGCGCACCGAAGAGGTATCCCGGATCGTTCCCGTCATCCATACCTATCCGGTGTTCGTGGCCATCCTGGCCGTGCCCCTCCTGGGCGAGGCCCTGAGCTACCTACAATGGCTGGCTATTTTCATCACGGTGGCCGGGGCGGTGCTCATCTCGGCGCGGCGCCAAGGCGAGGGGCAGGGGGCCCGACTGATCCAGTCCTTCACCCGGCTCCTGGCCTCCAGTCTGCTCCTGGGCGTGGCCAACACCGCCGCCAAGTACGCCCTGGACTACATCTCCTTCTGGAATATGTACACCATCAATGCCGTCTGCTTCGGCATAGTATTCTGCCTCATCTCGGTGCGCCCTAGGGTTTTAAGGGAGTTCAGGGACATGGGGCGCAGGGGTTCGGCTCTGGCATTGCTCGCCTTGAACGAGACCATAGCCTTGGCGGGCATTGTCCTCTCCTTCTGGGCCATGGAGAGGGGGCCGGTGTCCTTGGTCTCCACCATTCTCAGCGCCCGGCCCTGCCTGGTCTTCATCTATGCCCTGGCCCTGAGCTGCGCCTTTCCAGCGGTATTAGATGAGCGCCTCAGCCGGGGTATTGTGGCCTTGAAAATCGTGTCCATTGCCCTCATCATCGGCGGGGTAACGATTATTAACCTAAGCTAGGGGGCTTGCGCAGCCCCTGCCTGGTGCCGCCTTGGTTGACAGAAGGGGGCTAGTATGATAGACTTAATTAGTTCATAGTTTGTGGATCCCACCTGCCGATTCCGCTGCAATCCCTCAGGCCACGGGTGACCAAGCTTTGATCGAATACTAAGGAAAGGAGGCCATCCGTGAGCTTCACTGACAAGACACTTCAGTGTGCGGATTGCGGCGCGAATTTCACCTTCAGTGCCGAAGAGCAGGAAAGGTTCGCAGCCAGGGGCTACACCAATGAGCCCAAGCGTTGTTACACCTGCCGAGAAGCCCGAAGGGAACGACGCCAGGACTTCGGATTCGGCTCAGATAGCTACAGCTATCGGCGACGGGAAATGTACCCCGTGGTCTGCGCCGCTTGCGGCGCTGAGACCCGGGTACCATTCCAGCCGCGGGGCGACCGGCCAGTCTATTGCAGCGCCTGCTACTCCAAAACACGACCGGGCTCCAGCCGACGCTAAGGAAGCTTGAATGGTCGGGAGAGGGCGGCCTACTCAGGCCGCCCTCTCCGCATATCCCCGCTTGTCCCCCATCCCCCTTTGTGCTAAACTTTTCCCTGGGGTGCTCGGATTCATGAAAAGGGGACGCGTCTTCTCCGGCATCCAGCCCACGGGCCGGCTCCACATCGGCAACTACCTGGGGGCTATCCAGAACTATGTCAGGCTCCAGGATGAGTACGAGTGCATCTATTGCGTAGTCGATGTCCACGCCCTGACCACCCTCCACGACACCGACAAGCTCCAGGAGAACATCCGTGAGGCCATGCTGGACCTCCTGGCCGGTGGGCTGGAACCCCAGCGCTGCATCCTGTTCGTGCAGTCCCATGTGCCTCAGGTAATGGAGCTCCACACCCTGCTGAGCATGGTCACCCCCCTGGGCTGGCTGCTTCGCGTGCCCACCTTCAAAGAGAAGGCCCGGATGCAGGCCGAGAACGTCAACTACGGGCTGGTGGGCTACCCGGTGCTTATGACCGCCGACATCGTACTCTATAAGGCCGACTCCGTCCCTGTGGGCGAAGACCAGCTTCCCCATCTGGAGCTGGCCCGGGAGATAGCCCGCCGCTTCAATGCCATCTTCGGCCAAACCTTCCCCGAGCCCCAGGCCATCTTGAGCCAGTTCCCCCGCATCCTGGGGCTGGATGGCCAGCAGAAAATGAGCAAGAGCTTTAACAACCACATCGAGCTGGCGGCCACCCCCGAGGAGACCCGGGCCCGGGTGATGACCGCCGTCACCGACCCCCAGCGCCGCTACCGCACCGACCCGGGACGCCCCGAAGTCTGCAACCTGTGGAACCTGCACCATTACTTCAATTCCGCCGAGGTGGCCGTCATTGCCGAGGAATGTCGCACCGCCCAGCGGGGCTGCGTGGACTGCAAGGAGCAGCTTGCCGAAGGCATAAACCGAACCCTGGCCCCCTTCCGGCAGCGGCGTGCCGAGCTGGCTGCCCAACCTGAGTATGTGGCTGAGGTAG